>JADMIO011319509.1_pt1 | contig 70169 bp, 53 predicted proteins | sample 8958161 | NCBI WGS metagenome assembly JADMIO01 (sample SAMN16585339, study PRJNA669376) | soil metagenome | isolation source: Crop rotation soil | place: USA: Cullars Rotation, Alabama | collected 2011 | reverse complement strand
GCCGCGACTTCAAGTCACGTGAATTCCAAGCTTCGGATCCCACTGTGCTGGAAAGGCTTCCGCACGGAACTGAATTTTGAACTGTTCGGAAAGCTTCGACACTTTCCAGTCCTTCGCCAGCGAACTGTCGAGGTTCCACAAATTCGGTCCGATGATGGTGTCGCGTCCCGCATTGCCGTACGTACCGAACGGAGCCGGCACGAAGCAGTTCGGATTGAACCAGATTCCGTGCAGCTGCTGATATCCGGTATACAAATCGCATCCGGCAACGGCGTCCGGCCGCGAGGCGTTCGCGCCCAGACTGTTGTGGACGCGGTTCGCGATCGTGCCCACCGAGAACGGCGAGCCCGAAAGATACTGATATGCGCTCGTGAACTGCCATCCACCGATCACGCCGCCAAGAATCCCGTTGGCCTTGAACGGCAGATCGTAGATGCCGCTGACGCGGAAATTGTGCGTGCGGTTGAAATTCGAGAGTCCGCGATCCGCATGAGCGTCCGTCGGATTGTAGATGTTGCCGCCGCCGTCCAGGCCGTACGAACCCGAACTGTTATCGATGGACTTCGACCACGTGTATGTCACCTGCGCCTGCCATCCCGAACTGAAACGATGGTTCAGGATGCTTTGCATGGCGTGATAGTGCGCATCGGCCAGCGCGTCCATCATTTGCAGATACGAATACGCCGGATTCAATCGCGTGTTCGCGACGACCGCGCTGTTCGTGGAGTTCAACGCACCGAACGTCGGACGGCCCGAAGGACCGATGAACGGAATCGGCGTGTTGAAATCTTTCTGCGCGGGAAGATGCAGGCTGTGCGATCCGATGTAACCGATCGTCGCCACCGTGTTCGGCAGCACTTCACGCTGGATGTTCAGGTTCCACTGCAGCTGGTACGGCGTGGTGTCGCGGCCGAAATAATCGCAGTTGGTGCAGCTCAGCGTACCGTCCGTCGGAATCACGGTGCCTTTGGAGATCGGCACGTTCGTGAATGGGAATGGGAATGAAATCGGCGGATTCGACGTCGTGGACTGCGCCACCGTCAGGAACGGAGGCTGCAGCCAGTGGTTCGTATCGCGCGAATACAACACGCTGTGGAACACGCCGAAGCCCGCGCGAATCGATGTTTTATGATCGGCGAACGGATCCCATGCCAGACCGATTCTCGGATCGATGTTGTGCAGGGACGGATTGCTCGCCACGGAATCATGCGTCGGCACCCAATTGCCGAAAGGCGCATTGAGCAGGTTGTACTGCTCGTGCTTCACCGACTTGATCATCGTTGTCGGCTCATAACGGATGCCGACATTCATCGTGAGCGTTCGCGTCAGCTTCCATTGATCGTCGAAGTACATCGAAAAAACGGAGTAACGATAGTCCTTCGTCGAATCGGCGCCGGGATTCTGATTGTCCGAAACCTGGCCATTGAGCGTTGCCGCATTGCCCTGCATGAAGCTCGTCAGGTTCGCGAACGTCCACTGCGGAGCAACCTGGAATGGCGCCCACGTGTTTTCCTTCAGCTTCGTCCACCGTCCGCCGAACTTGATGCTGTGCGCGCCCTGCGTCCAAACCACGTCATCGCCGACGGAGAATTTATTCGGTACGAGATAGAACGGCAGCGTCGAGCTTGCAGCGATGGTGGTGATGCCGCTGCCCGGATTGACCGATCCATCCTGGCGCGGAATGCCCTGTCCCGCCGTGCTCACAGCGTAGAACTGGCTCGTCGGATCGTTGTTGAAGAACTGCATGGGATGAACGCCGGGGCTCGTCCCCTCGCCGGTCACCGGATTCGCAATGCGGCCGGCCGAGACGACGCCATTCGCCACAACCGGACTGCCGTACACGTACGCATCTTCATACGGCCGCGCAAAACCGATGTGGAACGAGTTCACGACTTTCGGTGAAAGAACATGCCGCTCTTCGAAGTTCACAAAGTGATCGCGCGACCGGTCGATTTCCGGCCAGTACGGAATGTTGGTCGTGAAGTCGCGATTCGCGCGGTCGAGAACGTATCTGAAGAAGATCGAACTCTTGTCCGAAACCTGATAATCGATGCGGCCCAGCACATAGTTCTGATTACCGATGTTGGGATCGTCCACAAGCGCCTGTCCTGTTCCGGATGCCGCACCTGTCGCGCCGAATAGTTCGGGTATGTAGTTCGGCGTCGGATAAATCGCCATGAGGTTCCGCACGGACTGGCGCACCGCGGGATTCGCATTCTCCGTCACCGCTGCGCCGCAAGCACCGCTTGCGGCTGTCGCGAGGAACTGATGCGCGCACACATCCGGAACCGTAACGACGTTGGTGATGACCTGTTTTCTTCGGAGGCCTTCATAGTTGGCAAAGAAGAACAGCTTGTCCTTCTTAATAGGTCCGCCAAAGCTCGCACCGAACTGGTTCTGATGAAACGTCGGAGGCTCCGCGGTCGTGTGCCCCGGCTTGATCACGTTGTCGAAAAAGTTCCGCGCTTCGAGCTTGTCGTTGCGGAGGAATTCGTAAACGGATCCATGCCAGTTATTGGTGCCCGAGCGGCTCGACGCATTGATGACCGCGCCGTTTCCGCCAAACTGCGAGGTGTAGGTGTTCGTCAGCGTTTGGAATTCCGCGATCGCTTCGACACCGAGCGCCGTTCCCAGTCCGCCCGCGCCGGGACCGTTGTTCCAGAAATTCACCATGTCCTGATCGTCGAGCAAATACGCCTGTCCCGAAGGACGCGCGCCGGCGATCGAATATTTCTGGCCGTTGCCATAGAACGTGCTGCCCGCGCCCGGAGCGCCGAGCGGAATCTGCGTGACTCCCGGAGCCAGCGTCAGAAGCTGAGTGAAGTTGCGTCCGTTGAGCGGCAGCTCCGTAATCTGCTTCGATTCGACAAGAGCGCCGAAGCCCGTCGATTGCGTTTCCACCTGAGAAACTTCAGCCGCCACGGTCACCGTTTCCGCCGCCTGTCCCAGAGGCAGCTTGAAATCGACGACGGGGCTCGCGCCGACGGTCAGGCTGACGTTTTTGCGAACGACCGTCTGGAAACCGGGCTGTGATGCCTGCACTTCGTAGTCGCCGATGGCCAGATCCGGAAAACGATACCGGCCCTGTTCATCGGAAATAGCCGTCTGCGTGATGCTCGTCCCGGTGTTCTTCACCTGAACCATCGCGCCGCCGATCGCGGCGCCGGATGGATCCATGACCGTACCGAGAATTGTTGCGGTCGCCTGCGCGTGCACGGAATTGACGTTCAGAACGCCAATGCTCAGAATGAGCGCAGCGATCGCGCATATCGCAGGGAATCTCTGAATCTTCGCGTTCGACATTTCTCTCCTCCACCTGTTACGGTTTTTCATGCGGACGTTAGTCAACATTCAAGTCTTTTGGCTTGCAGAAACCCCACTCGGATGAACAGAATTGTGACCATACCGGAGGCTCTTATGACATGGCAAATCGCGGGTGATTACTTCGAGACGTGCAGCTGTGACTTTCTGTGCCCATGCATTCCCAGCAACATGGCCGCTGCTCCAACGAAAGGCTGGTGCAATTTCGCGATGGTATTCAAGATCGAAAAAGGAAACTCGGACGCGGTGAAACTCGACGGGTTGAGTTTCGCGGTGATTGGCCACGCGCCCGAGATCATGGGCAAGGGCAATTGGTCGGTCGGATTGATTATCGACGAACGCGCGTCCGCGGATCAGAAGCAGGCCATCATGACCATCGCGAGCGGACAGGCCGGCGGTCCTCCGGCAATATTGACGGGCGTCGTTGGGAAATTGCTCGGCGCCGAATCCCGGCCGATTACATTCAAAAAGGATGGCTTGCGCCGTTCCGTCTCGATTCCCAACATGCTCGAGCAAAGTGTCGAAGGCGTCGCAAGCGCCGCAAATCCCGCCGAAACGCTTTACATCGACAACACGCTGCATCCCGCGAATCCGCGTCTCGCTCTCGCAAAAGCCACCGCGAGCCACCTGCACGCATTCGGTCTCGACTGGGACGACACCAGCGGAAATAACAATGGTCACTTCGCGCCGTTCAACTGGAAGTCGAATTAATAGACAGACTAGTTGTTATTGTTGCGATTGCGAATGATGCGATCGACAGTATCGACAAGAATGTTGAGCTTTTCTTCAGTAGCAGCCTGAGCTTCGCGCAACTTATGAATCTCGGCCGTGACACGGTCGTGGTCAGCCTGATGGACGTCGCGCATTGCCTGAATGGACGTCAGTACGGTGCGGCTGACAACAACCAGGTCCTTAATTGCGCCTTCGATGCGTGTGAATCTTTCTTCCGTTTCCATCTCTTCCTCGTGGCTTGCGGGCGGCGGGCAAATCTATTGTACATTGTCTGCATTACCAAATGATCGTACGTAAACAGCCAAATCACGAACTGCTGCTGATCGGGCAAACGGATCACTCGCGATTCGTCGGTCAACTTGCCGCTCACTGGGGCAATGAAAACGTCGCAGCGCCGAAGCCGTATGTCTCGATGGTACGCGCCGCCACGTTTCACGATTACGGATGGCTGCGATACGAGACGCATCCGTTGCTGAATCCGCAGGGCGAGCCCTTTCAATTCCTGCAGGTGCCGCTCGGCACAACGCAGCTCGAGTCGTATCAGTGGAGCCTCGATTGGCTTGCGTCCATCGATCCATACGCAGGCTTGATCATCAATATGCACCGCACCGGCCTATGGAAAAACCGCTACGACACGATTGCGCACCCGGGCGGCTACAACCTGCGCGAGCTGACGCCGGAGGTTAAAGACTTCATTCAGGACAACGAATCGTGGCAGGAACTGGAGCGGGAAGAGTTCGACCAGGAGCAGTTGTGGACGAACTATCGGCTGATGCAGGTGTGGGATCTGCTTGGGCTTTACTTCTGTTGCCAGGAACCCTACGAAGACTACATCGAAGTTGCGAAAGGACTCCGTCTCACGATGAAGCCGGACGGACCAGGCCGCGTGAAGTTCGATCCTTATCCCTTCGACGCGCGGCCGTGTCGCGTCCAGCTCGCCTTCAAGCGACTTTTGCAAGACTCCTTTTCAGATCTCGAAGAATTTCACCGCGCGTACTTCCAGGCAGAGAACGGACTATTGAGTTTCGAGCTTTCTTGAGAAACGCGATCAACTGACGGTCGATCTTCTCGGATGTGTTCGTGGATAAACTCCCATTCGTATACGCGTCGAGAACCGCGGGATGCACATAGCATTTCTTACAGATCGCGACGGTGTTTCCTAATCGTGAAGCAACAACCTCGAGCACCTTCTTGATTTCCCGCTTTGCCTGTCTCTGCGAAGTGCACGGTTTAAGCGCGCATAAGGCTTCGAGCGCCATGGCGGTCGCGTGCCACGTCCGGAAATCTTTCGCGGTTATGTCTTCTCCCGTGATCTCCCGCAGATATTCATTCACGTCGGCCGATCCGATAGAACGTGTGTTCCCTTCCTCATCAACGTATTGAAACAACTCGTATCCGGGAAGATCGCGCAACCGCCGAACGATCTTTGCGAGGTGCGGGTCTTCAACGCTGATCTCGTGCTTGATTCCGCTCTTGCCGCGAAAGAAAAAATAGACCTTGCCGCGGGACACATCGACATGGCGGTTGCGCAACGTCGTCAGGCCGAAGGATTGATTCTGCCGCGTGTATTCTTCGTTGCCGACGCGGATCAGCGTCGTATCGAGAAGCCGCACGATCGTCGCGAGAACTTTTTCTTTGGGAAGACCGTGACGCTTGAGATCGCGCTTCACGCGTTGACGAATTTTCGGCAGCGCCTTGCCAAACGCGATCATGTGCTCAAACTTGGTCTCGTCGCGGATGACGCGCCAACGTGGGTGGTATCGATATTGTTTGCGTTTGCGAGCGTCGCGGCCCACGGCTTGAAGATGAGCGTCGGGCAATGGGCAGATCCAGACATCGGTCCAGGCCGGAGGAATGGCGAGTGAGCGGATCCGCTGAAGCTCGTCGCGGTCGTTGATCACTCGCCCGCCGGGGCGAATGTATCGAAAGCCGTGACCGGAATGCACGCGGCGAATGCCGGGCGTTCGATCCGTGACATAGCGGAGTCCCGCGACCTTCGCGGATTTTACGGGGTTCACATCTAATTTGGACGCGAACCCCGCCAGAAAGACGCCTACTTCGTCTTTTTGATCCAATCCAGGATCGGGCCCGATACCGTCTTGTCAGGTGTATCAATGGAGAACACCTCCGACATGTGGCTCTCACCTTTCAGGTAGAGCATCGTCGGGCAGTGATCCTTCCCTTCCTTACACAATTCATCATGCAGCGCGACGTCCGAAGCCAGCATCGCGCCGCTGACGCCCGGATCGAGCTCAGCTCGTGCGAGAACGATCGCGACCTTCGTCGATTTGAAGCCGGGAAGATTCGAGCGCTGCGCGATCGTCGCGGCATCGAGCGGCTGACCGCCACCGCGCGGACCACCTGCCGGCGCGGCTCCAGCGGTCACACTGCTCGGACCACTGATCGCTCCTGCATTCGCTCCCTGTCCCGCGCCCTGCGCAATACCGCACGACGCGCCCGCGCCTGCCAGAGGATTTCCTGCGGAACCGGATCCCGGACCTTGATTATTGCTTCGCCCTACCGGGCTCGCGCTTCGCGGGCCAGCACCACGTCCGTCGTTGCCACCAACACCCGGCACCGGATTTCCCGACATGAAAATCGCGCCCTTCACGCCCGGTCCTTTCGGCCCATGGATTTCAGGATGGCCGATGTACACGCCAAGCGGGCCATTGCCCGCCGAGTGCGCCCAGATGAACATACGGTCGGGATTGCCCTTGTACTTCGCAATGTTCGCCTGCAGCCACTGGATCATCGTCGAGATGTCTTTGCCGCCGTCATCCCAATTCGCTCCGGGGTGCCGCTGCATCGTGACGCCGATCATTCCATTCTTCACCGCCCAGCGGCCGATGTTGTCATAGAAGGCGTTTCCTTCTCTCGCCTGCTGTTCGATCTTGTTCCCCTGGCCGCCCGGTATGTAGATCAGCACCGTGCGATTGCCGCCGCCGCTCTCCGGTGAAAAAATATCGACGAGATCTTTCGGATGCGAGCCGAACGAAACGTCGCGAGCGAGCGCCACTCCCGGATAAAGCTGCCCGTTGAAAGCAGCCTGCGATGCGCCGACAGGCCAGTACGTGTTGTAGTCATTCTTCGGCATGAGCGGCCGATAGAGTTTTGCCGTGCACGCGGGATCGACGATCTGGCCGATCTTCTTCAGACCCTCTTCGATGTCTGCCGGCACCTGCGCTTCAGCGACTGCCGACATCAGTAAAACCAGTGCAAGCACTCTGAGTTTCATTCCGATCTCCTGAATTATTTAATGTGCGCGTGATCGCGCTCGTTTTCGCAGATGCTCTCGATGAGCTCTGTGTCGGGAAGCAAATCAAAAGGAACCGTGGCCGAGAACGGCTTCGTGTACGCCTTGGGATCATCGAACGTGATTTGAACTTCGAGGTGTCCGAAGTCGCGCCGTCGAAATCGCTCGGTGACGCGCAGCGCATCCGTGTGCGGATGGCCTGGATCGTCGAACCAGCTCTTGTCGTTGAATCCGATCGTCTCAGCGACAAGCGTATCGCCTTCCCACTTTCCAGTGGAGTATCCAAACCACGTCTCCGTCGTCTCCGGAGGGAAACCGCGGCCGTCCGTAAAAATCTGCCGGAAGTGATTGAACTCTTCGTAGAGCACGACGACGACGTCACGCGTCTGCACGATCTTGAAAGGTGAATTGCGAACCAGCATTCCGTCCGGCACGCCGTGCGGAATGCAGAATTCCGACGGCCGGCCTTTGCCGAGCGCGCCGGCGCGCTGTTTGTAGAGGTCCGCGGCCCATTGCTGGAAGGGCGCTTCGCCGGAATCCGCGGCGATGTTCTGCAGATATTTTCCCGTGGCCACTCGCCATATTCCGGTGAGATCGGTTTTCCCATCCGCCGTTTTCGGCGCGGGCGCGTTGAGATTCGGTTTACCGTCGGGTGTTCGGGGAGTATTGGGCAGCGTCACGGCCACCCACTGCGCCATCATCGCGAGGATCAGCGGAACGATATGCATGGTTACTTGCCCACGAGGTGTTCGAAGTCGCGTTCGTTCTCGCAGACGCTTTCCATGATTTCGTTGTCCGCAAAGTTTTCGAACGGGATGCTGACTTTCCACGGACGCGTGTACGCCTTGGGATCGTCGATCGTGATTTCGTATTCAAGATGGCCGAAGTCGCGGCGATGAAAACGTTCGATGGAATGATACGCATCCGTGTGCGGATGACCGCCATCATCGAGATACGTCTGATCGTTGAATCCTCGGCTCTCCACGACAAACGTATCGCCTTCCCACTTGCCGATCGAATAGCCCATCCACGTGGAGTCCATTTGTTTCGGGAAGCCGCGGCCGTCCGTGAAGATCTGGCGGAAGTGCCCCTGATTCTCGAGCAGCATCAGCATCACACCGGGTGTCTGGATGAGTTTGAATGGAGTGGCGGTGACGATCATCGCGTCCGGCACGCCGTGCGGGAGACATTTTCCCGAAGGGCGATCCTTGCTGAACGTTTCCTGCCGCTCTTTATAGAGCGCTGCTGCCCACGGTTGAAAAGGAACCTCGACGCCATCCGCCGCAATGTTCCCGAGGTATTTGCCGTCCGTTGCTCTCCAGAGTCCCGTGAGATCCGCTCTTCCATCCGCTGTTCGTGTGATCGGCGCCGTGAGATTCGGCTTGCCGTTGGGTAATCGCGGCGTGTTCGGGAGTGGAACGTTGGCCCATTGCAGAAGAAGGACGATCGAAACCTGCAGAACGATTGCGTTCATAGGAATGCCGCGACGGTATCACCTTGTTTTGGTGTTGTAAAGATTCCCTCTCCCTCTGGGAGAGGGCGGCGCGCAGCGCCGGGTGAGGGTCTCAGGGTTTGCCGAATCCTGTGACCCTCACCCGACGCGCGTGCCGCGCGTCGGCCTCTCCCAAAGGGAGAGGCATGTATAATTCGCGCATGCAATTCCTGTTGATGCTGGTTCTCGCGCAGGCACCCGACGCGCTGTTTCAATCGAAATGCGCGACCTGCCACACGCCTGGAAATTCCGTGAATGCGCCGCTGCCGGACACGCTGCGCCAAATGTCCTGGCAGACGATTCTCGCGGCGCTTGAAGTCGGCAAGATGAAACCGATCGGGGATAACCTCAGCGCGACCGAACGCGAGTCGATTGCGCGCTCTCTCGGAAAAGCAGCAGCGGATTCCATGCCGGCATCGGCGAAGTGCGCGTCGAACACGGCGGCTCGCGTGAATGGAGAATGGAATGGCTGGGCGGATCCCGCGAACACGCGCTTCCAATCCGCGAAGCAAGCCGGACTCACGAAAGAAACCACATCCAGACTGAAACTGAAATGGGCGTTCGGTTTTCCGGGCGTGACGACAGCGTACGGCGTGCCTGCCGTTGTCGATGGAAAGATTTTTGTCGGCGCCGCGGATGGGACCGTCTACTCGCTCAATGCGCAGACTGGATGCGTGTACTGGACCTACGCCGCGGTTTCGGGCGTTCGCGTTTCACCGAGCGTCGCCAATGGCGCGGTGTACTTCGGCGATCTGCGCGGCAATGTTTACGCTGTCGATGAGAAGACAGGCGCGCAGCGCTGGCGCGCTCGCGCGGACGAATATCCGCTGGCCGTCATCACCGGTTCGCCGAAATATGAATCGGGCCGCTTGTATGTTCCGGTCTCCGGCAGAGACGAATCGCTCGCCGCGACGAATCCGAAGTTCGAATGCTGCCAGTTTCGCGGCAGCGTTGTCGCACTCGATGCGGCAACGGGAAATCGCGTGTGGCGAACGTATCTCATATCCGAAGAACCGAAGGTAACGGGACAGAACAAGGCCGGCGCAAAAACGTGGGGACCTTCCGGCGTTGCGGTGTGGTCGTCACCCACGCTCGATCTTCAAAACAAAGTTCTCTATGTCGGCACCGGTGTGAACTATTCGAATCCGACAACGAATATGAGCGATGCGATTGTCGCGCTCGAAATGAGTTCGGGACGCATCCTCTGGTCGAAGCAATTCACATCGAACGACGGATGGAATTTCGCGTGTGGCGCGCCGGACAAAACGAATTGCCCGAAGGATCCGATTGTCGATTGGGATTTCGGCAGCTCGGGAATTTTGAAATCGATTGGCGGCGGCAAGCGCGTGCTCGTCGTGAGCGATAAAGGCGGGAACGTTTACGGCATCGATCCGGATCGCGAAGGCGCTCTTGTATGGAAAGAAAAAATCGCGAATGGCGGCGTGAACGGCGGAACCATGTGGGGCGGCGCGAGCGACGACACCGGTCTCGCGTATATCGGCATTTCCGATTTCGTGAACGGTAAACCCGAAGTCGGCGGCGGTCTCGTCGCGCTGCAGCTCTCGACCGGCAGGAAAGTGTGGAGCACGCCGGCGCCGAAGCCCGCGTGCATCGGCACCCCCGGATGCAGCGCCGCACAGCCCGCGCCGGTAACGGCGATTCCAGGCGTTGCGTTTCTCGGATCGTGGGATGGACACATCCGCGCTTACGAAACGAAAGCCGGCGCGATCATCTGGGATTTCGATACGGTTCAGGATTTTCAAACCGTGAATGGAGTGAAAGCCCGCGGCGGCTCGATCAACAGCATGGCGCCCGTGATTGCCGGCGGCATGCTGTATATGACAGCGGGTTACTCGAGCAACGGATTGCCCGGAAACGTGCTCCTCGCCTTTTCGGTGGACGGGAAATAGCCACAAAAGGCACAAAAGTCACAAAAGGGTTTTGATTTTCTTTGTGACTTTTGTGCCTTTTGTGGCTACTTTTCTTTTACGTTTTTCTCAAGCCAGCTCGCGAAGAACGCCGCGATCCCATCGCTGTTTTTCTCGAGCATCATTTCGTGGCCGTTCCCTGGCAGGCCGACATCTTCAAGCTTCACGTAATCCGTTTTCACGCCGGCTTGATTCAACCATTTCGGCAAACATGAATCGAACACGCGGTGATAGCTGGCTTCGCCGGAAACATCCAGCACGGGGATGTGCGTGAGGTTCGCGAGCTTGTGCACCGTTCCTTTCTGCAGGAAGCACGGCACGAGCGCGGGCCCATCCGATTTCGCTTCGAGTTCGGTCTTCAGTTCCGCTGCTTCTTTGATCGGCGGATCGTACGCCATAGGCAGCGTCGTCACGCCCCATGCGAGATTCGGGCGGCCCGTGTAGACCTGCTTCGCGGTATCGACACTCTGAATCGGCGGGCCCGCGGGCTCGGACGTGATGATCGCTTTCACGAGTTTCGGCCGCGCATCGGAGATCTCCCATCCGAATGCGCCGCCTTGCGAGTGCGTTATCAAGATGACCGGCGTGCCGATCATGTCGAGCAGCTTTGTGCCGGCTTCGAGCACCATCTTTTCCTGATTGCCGCCCTGGAGGAATTGAACCTGAGTCTTAGCGAACGCATCGAAGATGGGGTCTCCCATTCTTCCTTTATTGGGGCCGCTGCCCGGCCACTGCGAATACTTCTTCGCCTGCGGCCAATCGCCGAGTTCGGAGAGAGCGGTAAATGTTTGCGACAGGACGGGCGCCGTTCGAATCGTTAGCGGCCCATCGACCTCCGGGACGTACGGAGATCGGCCGCGCGCGGGGTAGTCCACCATATAGACCACGTATCCACGCTTGATGAAGAAGTGTGCCCAGCCGGGACGCCCGTCCGGTGTTTGCAGCCAGTCCGTTCCGGTCTGTCCCGCGCCGTGAAGGAACACGATGGGATTCGCGTGACGGATTTTTTTCGGCACCATGACTTCGACATACATGGCGCCGCCCATCACTTCCTTGCCCTTCTCACCGACATACTTCCCGCCGACATAGAAGAAACCGCTGCGCGCAATTTCATCGCTCGAGACCGTCGCAATCGTTGATGGCGGCGCAGCCTTTGAAAAGTCCTGCGCACTCGCGGACACACAAAGTCCTGCAAGAAAAATCGCGAAAGTGGGTTTTAGCATGGGCGCTAATATACACCCTTGCTGTAACGAACGAGTTGTCCTACGCTTGGTCGCACCATGAATCCCCTGGCAATGTTTCTGCTGTTTTTTCTGCAATGGCAAGGCTATCCAACGCCCGGTATTCCACGAACTGCCGACGGTAAACCGAACCTGACGGCGCCCGCGCCAAAGACCGCCGACGGCAAACCGGACTTGTCCGGAATCTGGATGGTGCCGCGCATCAAGGTCGATGTTGCGTTAAGCCTGAAAGCCGGCGACACGATTCCGTTCCAGCCCTGGGCCAAACAGATCTTCGAGGAACGCGTCGCGAATAATGGGAAAGAAGATCCCGGTGCGCGATGTCTGCCGACCGGCATCACCGTGAGAGCGACACTCGCGACTCCGCTGAAGATCGTTCAAACACCCGGACTGACGCTGGTCCTGTATGAATCGCGAACGCAGTTTCGCCAGATCTTCACCGACGGCCGGCCGCTTCCGAAAGTTGTGGACTGGCCCGCATGGCAGGGATTCTCCGTTGGAAGATGGGAAGGCGATACGTTCGTCGTCGAAACCGGGGGAACGAACGGCAGATTCTGGCTCGACCAGGTGGGCCATCCGGCGACCGACAAATTCCATCTGATCGAACGCTTCAAGCGCCGCGATTTCGGTCATCTCGATCTCGAGATGACCGTCGATGATCCGGGCGCCTATACGAAACCGTGGACCATATACGTCAATCTTCTGCTGCAGCCCGACACCGAGCTTCTCGAATTCATCTGTGAAGAAAACGAGAGAGACTCGCAACGTATGGTTGGGAAGTAAAGAGGGGGAAGGTATGCGAAAGCTTTTACTGTTCGTGTTTTTCATGTTGGCCGTCACGATGCTTCTCATGCAGGCGCAGCCGCAAGGCCAGCGGGCCGGAGCCGCTCCGAGCATCGCGGCCATTCCCGGTGCTGTCGGCGGGCAGGACATGTTCGGCGGGTATGAAGTCGTGAAAGGCTGGCCGAAAGACATCAGCACGATTCCGGGCAACGAAAAGTGGACGTACGGCGCGGGCCAGAGCGTGTACGCGGAAAGTCCGAATCGCGTCTTCATGCTGTATCGCGGCGAGTTGCCGAACATTCCGCGGCCGCGCACGAAGATGCTTCCCGAGTTCGGACCGAGCATTCAATTCCCGATCGGACGATTGCCGTGGCGCGACGCAACCACCGCGTCTCTGCCCGGCGGCGGCGCCACCGGCCAGATTCCCGGCGCGCCGACCGATGGATGGAACGGAACGCTCGGCGTCGATGCGAAGTGGGAGAACTGCATTGTCGTTGCGGATGCGAACGGCAACATCATCGAACGCTGGACGCAGTGGGACAAGATTCTGCAGCGCCCGCACTTCGTCGCGATCAATCCTTACGATCCCGACAAGTACGTCTGGGTCCTGGACGATCACATGCACGCGATCTACAAATTCACGCATGACGGCGAGAAGCTCGTGCAAACGATCGGCACGCCGAAACAGGCCGGCGCGGACGCCACGCATTTCAATCGTCCGACGTTTCTCGCCTGGCTGCCCGACAGCACGATGTTCGTCTCCGATGGATACAACGGAACTCGCGTGGCGAAGTTCGACAAGAACGGAAAGTTCCTTCTCGACTTTGGCATGAAAGGAAATCCGCCGAACGACAAGCGGCCCGGTTATATGAACAACGTGCACGGCATCGCGGTGGATCCGCAGACGCGCCGCGTGTTCGTGAACGATCGCGCGAATCATCGCATCCAGGTATTCGATGAAAACGGAAAGTATCTGTATGAATGGAGCGCGGGCCCCGATCCCTCCGACATTCATCTCATTTACATCGGCGCGGATCGCACGCTGTGGGCATTCGATCGCGGCACGTCGCGCATGGTCAAGTGGGACCTCGAAGGCCACTTCCTCTATTCATGGGGAATCTGGGGTGATTTCGCCGGCGGCTTCTGGGGCGTGCACGGATTCAGCGTCGATCAGGAAGGAAACTTCTACGTCGCCGAAGTCGATAGCGGCCGCGTTCAGAAATTCAAGCCGAGACCGGGCGCGAACCCGGCGTTCCTGGTCAGCAAGCCTGTTTACGCTGCATGGAAGTAGTGCGAAGGGTTAGCCGAACCACAAAGACACAAAGACACAAATTCTTCGTGTCTTTGTGTCTTTGTGGTTTATTCATCCTCCCTCTTCAAGCGCAGCGTCCCCAGGTGGCCGAGGATGTTTTCAAAAACATTCAAGTCTTCAAAGGCATTCCCGTTGACGAGTTCATGAACACGATGGGCGTGTTCTCCGCCGCGCTGGGCATGTCATGCGAAGACTGTCACGCATCGAACGACGCGAACTGGGCGAACTATGCGCTGGATACGAGTCCGCGCAAACGCGTGGCGCGGCGAATGGCGCAGATGGTCGTCGCGATCAACAAGGACAATTTCAACAGCCGCCAGATGGTGACGTGCTGGACGTGTCATCGCGGCAGCAACAGTCCGAGGATCACGCCGAATCTGGATACGTTGTACACCATGACGCCGGATCCGGAAGATCTGATCACTCAAGGCAAGAACGTCCCCTCGGCGGATGAAATCTTCGACAAATACATCAAGGCCCTCGGCGGCACGGATCGCGTGAACCGTCTCACCAGTTTTGCAGCGAAGGGCACAAGCGTCGGATACGGCCCTGAAGGAACGCCGCGTCCCGTTGAAATCTACGCGAAGGCGCCCGCGCAGCGAACCACGATCATTCACACCTCCAACGGCGACAACGTCACGGCATTCGATGGACGCAATGGATGGATGGCCGTGCCGTTGAAGCCCGTGCCGGTGATGCCATTGAGCGGCACGATCCTGGAAGGCGTGAAGCTCGACGCCGAGCTCGCGTTTCCCGCGCGCATCAAGCAACTCCTGACGAAGCTGCGCGTCGGCTTCTCGACCACCATCAACGATCGCGATGTGAATGTGATTCAGGGCAACGGCGCAGGCGGCGCGCTTGCGACGCTGTACTTCGATGCGGAGTCCGGACTGCTGGTGCGATTCATCCGGTATTCGGAATCGGTCGTCGGCCGCACGCCGACGCAAATCGACTTTTCAGATTATCGCGACGTCGGCGGAATCAAGATGCCGTTCAAATGGACGGTCGGCTGGCTCGATGGAAAAGAAAATTTCGAGATGACCGACATTCAGACCAACATCGATATTCCCGCCTCGAAATTCGGGAAACCTTAGCGGTAGGTAAAGACGTACACCGCGCCGGCGCCGTCATTCGCGCCGCGAGCGCCGACAGCCATGAGTTTTCCATCCTTGCTGAGGGCCATTGCGCTGCCGAACTCATCATAGGCTTTCGCATTCGACGCTTTCACATACGCCGCCTGCGTCCACGTCGTGCCGTTGCGCGTGAAGTAGTAAACGGCGCCGGCATCTTCCGCGGATTGATCCTTCTGATTTCCGTTGATGCCTTTCGATCCGCCATTCTCCACCTGCGCTCCGGCGGCGATCGTGTTGCCGTCGCCGCTGATCATCAATCGCGCGCCGAACCAGTCTTCTTTGCCGGGGTTCGATGACTTGATGAACGCCTGCTGCGTCCATGCGCCGTTGTTTCGAACGAAGACGTAAACCGCGCCGCTCGAATTGTCTTCCGGCTGATCTTCCTGGCAGACGTGCGCAGCTCCCGCTACGATGCCGGGCGTCATGCAATCCTCATCGGCGGCGCCGCCCGCGATCGTGTTGCCGTCCTGACTGATGGCGAGCGAATATCCGAGCGAATCGCCGTTCTCCGCATTCGACGCTTTCAAATATGCCGTCTGCGCCCACGTCGTGCCCGTTCGCGTGAACACATAAATCGCGCCGGTGCCTCGGCGTCCGCGATCCTGAACGCCGTTGATCTCGCGAGCCGAGCTGTCTTCATCGTAAGCGCTCGCGGCGAGCGTGTTGCCATCGGCGCTCAAACCGACGGAATAACCGAAGAGATCGGCAGCATCGGTGTTCGATTGTTTGACATATGCCTGCTGCGACCACACCGCACCGCTGCGCGTGAAAACATAAACGGCTCCCGAACCCGCCTGTGAGTTGTCGTTCTGGTTTCCATTGATGCCCTTCGCGCCGCTGTCTTCGCCGATCGCGCCGACCGCCAGCGTGTTGCCGTCCGCGCTGATGCCGACGGAGAAACCGAACTGATCGCCTTCCGCGAATTGATCGCCGACTCCGGGCTCGCCGGTATTCGATGCTTTGATGTAGGCCTGCTGGCTCCACGCCGTTCCGGTTCGCGTAAACACATAGACCGCGCCGGCCAGCGGAATGGATTTGTCGTTCTGATCGCCGTTGATTCCCTTCGCCGCGCTCGCCTCGCCCGGACTCGAGACCGCGAGCGTGTTGCCGTCCTGACTCAGCGACACGGCGTAACCAAACTTGTAACTCTGCCCCGGATTCGACGCCTTGATGTACGCCTGCTGCGTCCATGCGCCGTTGCGCTGAACAAAGACGTATACGGCGCCGGAGCTGTACATCGAATTGTCGTTCTGATTGCCGTTGATGCCTTTCGCGCTGCTGCTTTCGTATGGAGCAGCAACCGCCATCGTCGTGCCGTCGCCGCTGAGCGCGACGCCGTGACCCTCGAGCGTCCCGCCGTTGCCGAAATGGTCGTTCATTTCGGTATTCGACCCTTTGATGATGGCGACTTGTTTTAACTGCGCTGTCGTTTGTCCGTGGACAACGGCGCCCGCGCACACGAGTGACAGGCACACGAATGCAAAGCGAAACAATGTGCGGCTCATTTAATTCTTCGGCGCCGCTGCGGGAGCTTCGTAATTATTGGTCTTGAAGATTTCTTTGCCCGAGTCCGTGAGCACCACGTTGGCCTTCTCGGTCAGATTGATGTATGGCGCGCCGCTCTTCACACGACGTCCGGTGATCGTGAGCTTGTCGCCGAACTTCAGCGTGTTCTTGTTCCATCCGAAATTCTTCGTAAGACCCGTGCGGCCGCCGAGCTCGGCCTGCCATCGCACGGTCTGACCTTTTTCGTTTGGAACATCGAGAATGATGATCGAGTGCGGATCGACGAGCTGCACTTCAACCACGGTGCCGGTCAGTGTGACCGTGTTTTCTTCGTAACGTCCGGCATCGCCGTGGTGAGCAAAGAATGGAATGGAGTTCAAAAGCAACGCTGCGGCCGCAGCGACGAATAATGCCTTCTTCATGAGGTAAGACCTCCTTAGCCGGAGTAATGTACACGATTTCCGAGATGAGGGAAATCCAGGGACGCACCCCGAATTCTGAAGTACAAGAATTCGGGGTGCGTCCCTGGATTTCCCCTACAGCTGTTCCAGGTAGCTGTCCCACATGTCGATGTAGACGGCGTCCTGCGGTTTCGCCTGCTCGCCCCAGAGTTCGCGCGCTTCGAATCGAACCGAATAAACGTGCTGCGGATTCTCTCCGGCGAATGTCGCGTTCGTATCCGGCAATGCAAACACGCCGTAGTCTTTTTCGATCGTGCCGGCATGCCCGCGTGCGTATCGCGGCAGGCGCGTATGCCCTGCGGGATGCACGTTGCGGGCGCGCACGCGCTGGCCGGCTTTGAATCGGGCGGGCGCGGCAGCCGGACGCTCGCGGCGCTCGGCGCGCGCGGGCGGCGCGGGTTTGGTCGAGCCTTTTGCCGGCTTGCCGCTCGTGAGTTCAGCCTGTGTGATCAGCTTGCTGTCGATGAGGAGTTTCACAAGCGCGGTGTACCAGCGCTCGTAATAGCTCATGCGCAGATATTCGGCCGGAGGAATCTGCTCCAGGGTCCAGCGCGTCGTATCGAGGTTCCACTTTCTCCACACACCAAGCGACCGGAACATCGCGTTCACGCGTCCTTCCCAGCGCGCGTGAAACACGGGTTCGTTGCGCTCGATCGGAATCGGGCCCATATCCTGCATGCCGCCGATGTCGTGAACGCCGTTCATACTTTCACCTTCACTTTAGGCTGCGCCCTATCGGGCTTGCGCTGCGCGTGCCGTGCCGACCATCGAATCGCGCGTGACCAGAGCGGCGAGTTGCTCCTCGGTCATGCGCTCGGTACCGGACGGACGTTCCGGCAACACGAGGTAGCGCAGATCGGCCGTGCTGTCCCAAACTCGAACCTGAACATCGTCGCCGACCTCTGTGCCGAACTCTTTCAGCACTCCCCGCGGATCGATGACCGCGCGCGATCGATACGCCGTGGACTTGTACCAGACCGGCGGCAATCCGAGAAGCGGCCACGGATAGCACGAGCACAGCGTGCACACGACCATGTTGTGAACTTTCGGCGTGTTCTCCAGCACCTGCATGTTCTCGCCCTGCTGCGCCACGATGCCGAGTTCCGCGAGTGCCGCCCCCGCGTTGGTGAGTAACCGTTTCTTGTACTCCGGATCCACCCACGCGCGCGCCACCACCTTCGCGCCGATGCGCGGTCCGACTTTATGTTCGAAGTTGTCGACGGAGGCATCGAGGTCGGCGCGATTCACGAGTCCCTTCTCGACAAGAATCGATTCGAGAGCCTTCACACGCAGCGTGAGATCGGAAGGCACCGCCTGATGTTCATGATCGTGATCATGCTGCGCGTGCGCCGATTGCGCGCCGGCCACAATCGACGCTGCGCCTGCAGCGGCTCCTTTAATAAAACCGCGCCGGCCCATCGAAGGTTTTTTGGATTTCGGCATATCAGGGTTGGATCTTACCACTTCTGTTTACTTACCGAACTGACCCCCTACCGCTTCGCGGCCGTCCCCCTTTTCAAGGGGGACAAACTTTCTCCCCCTTGCAAAGGGGGAGACGCGAGCACAGCGAGCGAGGGGGTCGCTCACACCAAACTTTTGGGCACAATCAAATGCGCCTCTCCTCATCACCGTAGATTCCAAAACGCGCCTGTCAATCCAACATCCTCCAACAGCGCTTCGGCCTCTTCCAGACTGTGGCGCCGCCACTCCGGTTTCAATTTGTTTTTATACCACCCTTGCGCAAGGCGCCACGCCTGATCCGGCGTGAGCACTCCGCCGCGGGCCAGATCGCGCGGCGCGCACCACCGATCGATGTGCTCTTCAGACCTGAAGAGGAGCATCGTGCTTCACGTGTATCCAATGTTGTCCCACCAATGGTGTGCGGGAACCGCGAAGTGAACGACGCCAGAGGCAGGCTGAAGAACGCCGTTCGCGATCTCGAATCGCATCGGTTCGCCGCAATCGCCGCATGTGGCATCGATCAGCGCGTCCTGACGAAGGGCTGCGGCGATCCCCAATGCATCCCAGATGCAAATGCCCCAATAGGTCTTTGCGGCGGCACGAACTCGGAATCCGGACGGCACGGCGCAAAACGGATTGGCGGCCCAGATGTTTCCGTCGTTCGGAGCCAGAATTAAAACCTTGTTTGCGGCGAGTTCCTTCAGCGCAGCCTTCACTGCATCGACTGTATGACCCAACGCGGCGGCAATATCGTCAGGCTGCGGCACGCGACCGGTCTCGGCCGATCGCGTGAACACGAACATCCGAACGTCGTGAAGGAGATTCACTTCATTTCGCAAAACGCACGGAGTAAATCGGAGGCAGATTGGATGAAATCGTCTGCCAGGAATCGCCGCCGTCTTCGGTCACCCAGAGCGATCCGGTTGTCGAGCCGAAAGCGAGCCTGTCGCCGGTCTCGTCGATGTCGAGACCATGCCGGTAGACCAGGTCATACGCGTGTTCCTGCGGCAAGCCCTTGCGCAGAGTTTCAAAACTCTTGCCGCCGTCGCGCGTCCGGTTGACGACAACGCGGCCGTCGAGCGGGCAGCGCTTCTCATCTTTGAATGCGGGAACGAACCATGCGGTGCTGGGATCTTTGGGATGAACGGCCACGGGGAAACCGAAGACCGACGGCTTCACGTCTTTGATTTCCGTCCACGAAGCGGCGCCATCCGTCGAGCGGAACATGCCGTTGTGGTGCTGAACCCACATCACGTCCGGATTCGCGGCGCATTGCACGAGGCAATGGACGTCCTGAACATTGTTCTCATGCATCTGTTCCGGCGGAACATATTCCGATCGCATTCCTTTGCCGCCCGGATTCCACGACTTTCCAGCGTCTCTCGTGATCCATACGCCGCCGGTCGACACGCCGATGCTCACGTGCTTCGAATCGCGCGGATTCACGCAGATCGAATGGATGCCGGGCCACTCCGCGCCATTCGGTCCCCACAGCTCGCGCTGCGGATCGTCCCAAAGCGGACGATTCAGTTCCCACGAGTCGCCATTATCTTTAGATGTAAAGAGACCGCCCGGCATGGTGCCGGCCCAGATCAGGCCGGGCTGGTCGGCGCCGCCCGGAGCCATTCCCCAGATGAGCTTCAGCGCCCAGTCGAGCGTTTTTCCGAAGAATGGGATTGGTTTTGGCACATAGCCTTCGGGCATCGGAGGATATTGCGGCGTTGCGATCTCCTGCCACGTTTCGCCGCGGTCCGTCGAGCGATGCACTTTGATTCCGAAGTGACCGTGGTTCAGCGCCGCGAACAGATTTCCGTTTCGCGGGTCATGCATCGTCAGCGTCACGTTATCGCCCACGAACGTCGCGCGGCTGATGGCCCACTTCGACGGCGTGCGGTCCACGGTAAACATTCCCTTTCTCGTCGCTACATAAATTCGATCGCTCATTACTAAATTCCTCCTGATAACGCTTGTATAACGTCGATGACGGAATTCGGTTTCACGCGATCGGTCAGCTTCTCGCGGTCTTCCGTCAATTCACCATCAATGAAAATAACCATGTGCGGCCGGATCTTTCCCTGCTCGTCGAGCACATAGCCGCGCGCTCGCTCGTTGTCTTTGAAGTAGCCATCGAGAACAACTCGGAGAGTGTCGCCGGGAACTTCGCGCGTTGGGCACTCGACGTGGCGTTGAATGTTCGCGGTAAATCGGATCGTCGCCATTTGGATTCGGTAGTTTAGCTTATACTTCGTCGCATGATTACGACATCTTTGTTAACACTCGTGATGATGTTTGGTCAGTACTCGCAAGCCGACATCGAAGCGGGATTCAATTTGTACAACGCGAATTGCATCACGTGTCACGGCGCGAACGGCGATTCGATTCCCGGCGTGGCTTTCCGAAGCGGACAGTTCCGGCGTGTCGCGAGCGATGCGGATTTGAATCGCCTGATTCAAACCGGCATTCCCGGCACCGCGATGCCTCCGGGCCGATACACGACTGCCGATCTTGCCGGACTCGTGGCCTACATTCGATCGATGCGCGACTTCGATGCCGCTCCGGCGGGAAACGGCAATGCCGTGCGCGGCCAGACGGTCTTCGAAGAGAAAGGCAACTGCACGAGCTGTCATCGTGTGAACGGAAAAGGATCGCGCCTCGCTCCGGACCTCAGCGACATCGGCGCGATTCGCTCGTCCGATGCGCTTCGAAAATCGCTGGTGGATCCGAGTGCATCGATGCTGCCGCTGAATCGTTCGGTGCGGGTCGTGACACGCGACGGCAAGACCGTCACGGGGCGGCGACTGAATGAAGATACGTATACGGTGCAACTGATCGACGCGAACGAACGGCTCGTCTCGTTCGTGAAATCCGATCTGCGCGAGTACGCGGTGCTGAAAACATCAACGATGCCCTCATACAAAGACAAGCTTTCATCGGCGGAAGTCGACGACCTCATCACGTATCTCCGCACATTGAAGGGAGCACGGTAACCATGAAAATCAGGAATCAAAGATTCACTCTCCCTCTGGGAGAGTCGGCCGCCGCGAAGCGCGAGCGCGATAGCGCGAAGCCTCAAGAAAGGCAGCCGGTGAGGGTTTCAGTATTTGCAAAGACCTGCGCCCCTCACCCGGCGCGCTTTGCGCGCCGACCTCTCCCAAAGGGAGAGGGTGTGATCCTTATCCTCCTGCTGCTCATCGCATCCACGCTTACCGCGCAGGTCTCGAATGAACGCCTGCTGCGCGCAGCAAACGAAGCGCACAACTGGCTCACGTATTCCGGAACGTACATGAGCCAGCGCTACAGCACGTTGAATCAGATCAATCTCAACAACGTGAAGAATCTCGAGCAGAAGTGGATCTTTCAGGCGGAGTCGCTCGAGAAGTTCGAAACGACGCCGCTCGTCGTGGACGGCGTCATGTACATCACGCAGGCGCCGAGCGACGCGCTCGCGCTCGATGCGAAGACGGGACGCGTGTTCTGGATCTATCGATACTTTCCCGCTCCCGATGTGAAGCCCTGCTGTGGCTCCGTGAACCGCGGCCTCGCCATGCTCGGCGACACGCTGTTCCTCGCAACACTGGACGCGCATCTCGTCGCCCTCGACGCGAAAACAGGACGGCCGATGTGGAATACAAAAGTCGCGAATGCCACAACCGGTTACGCGATGACCGTCGCGCCGCTTGTCGTGAAAGACAAAGTCATTGTCGGTGTGGCCGGCGGAGAGTTCGGCATTCGCGGATTCATCGCGGCGTACGACGTCCGCACCGGACGCGAAGCCTGGCGCTTCAACACCATTCCCGGCCCCGGTGAGGCCGGTCATGAAACATGGCAACGCGACGGCAATGCGTGGGAACACGGCGGCGGTTCCATCTGGACAACAGGCTCATACGATCCCGCGCTCAACCTGACTTATTGGGGCACGGGCAATCCCGGTCCGGATTGGAATCCGGCGCAGCGCGAAGGCGACAACCTGTATTCCGATTCCGTCGTCGCTCTCGATGCCGACACCGGAAAACTGAAGTGGCATTTCCAATTCACGCCCAACGATCCCTACGACTACGACTCGACGCAGGTGCCGGTGCTCGTCGACGCGAACTGGAACGGCACGCCGCGCAAGATGATGATGTGGGCGAATCGCAACGGATTCTTTTACGTCCTCGATCGCACGAACGGACAGTTCCTCGCCGGATATCCATTCGTGAAAGTGAACTGGGCCAGCGGACTCGATGCGAAGGGACGTCCGATCACGACGCCGCAACCGGACAATGCGCCGACATTCCCCGGCGTGCAGGGCGCGACGAACTGGTACTCGCCGTCATACAGCCCGCGAACCGGATTGTTCTACGTGTCGGCGTGGGAAGACTACGCGAGCGTCTTCGTGAAGGAAGATCAGAAGTATGAAGAAGGACGGCGGTTCGTCGGAGGCAGACCCACGAGTCCGATTCCGGGAGGACAAAACATACCGTCGCTCAAACGCGGTCCCATCAATGTATGGACTGAAGCGGCGGGACACGGCGCCGTGGTCGCAATCGATCCTCGTACGGGTGAAAAGAAATGGCGGTTCCCGATGACCGACGTCACCGACAGCGGCATTTTGACGACGGCATCCGATCTACTTTTCGCCGGCGGACGTGAAGGATATTTCCACGCATTCGACGCCCGGAATGGAAACGTTCTGTGGAAGACGAGTCTTGGAGGCCAGGTCGCATCCGGCCCGATGACGTTTGAAGTCGATGGCAAACAGTACGTCACTGTCGCCGCGGGCCACTCGTTATTTACTTTCGCGTTGCGTGAGTAGCGCAGCGCGATTCACTTCCGCTCCTTTGATATAGATCTTCGAAATCCGCTGCGTGTTCGTGATGTTGTCGAGCGGATTCGCATCCAGCACGAGAAAACTCGCGTCCTTCCCGGGCGCGAGCACGCCCATCCTGTCGAGCTTGAGATATTCCGCGGCGCGGCTCGTTGCCGCGACGATCACCTGCATCGGCGTCATGCCGGCCTTCGCCATGCTTTCCAGTTCGTGCTGTTCGGACATGCCGAAGAGATGATCTTCGAGGCCCGTGTCACTGCCGAGAATGATCTTCGCATTCGCCTTCGCGAGCTTTGCAAGACTGCGTTCGAGAATTCCGTACTGCGACCGCGCGCGTTGAAGCGCTTCGGGATTTCGGTTGTCGTAGCCTTTGACCATTCGAGCGACAACGGCTGACGGCACAGACGCCTTGATCATCGTCGTCAGCGGATCGCCGTCTCTCAACCAGTGCGGAAGTTCGGCGTAGGTATTCCATTCCGGACTGAGATTCGGCATGACATACACGTTATGGCGAACGATGGATGCGATGAGGTCATCGTCCATCTCTTTATCGCGGACGAGATGCGCAAAACCATTGATGCCGGCGTTGACGAGATCCACGGCATCCACGTGATAGAAGACGTGAGCGTTGATCATGAGCCCGTGCTTGTGCGCTTCGTCAATCGCTGCGCGATATAAATTCGGCGCGAGTCGCGGCGCGCGGCCGTTGCGATCATCGACCCAGATCTTGACGAGGTTCACCTTCCTCGCCGCGAGTTCCTGAACCGCTTTGCGTATCTGATCTTCGGTGGTCACTTCATACGCGATGCCGGCGTACGCCGCACCTCCGGGTCCGGCATTCGGCGCGCCGATGCCGCGTCCCGCGATGCGAAGCCGCGCGCCGCCAAGCTTTCCGGCTTCCTGGTCGGCGCGAATCTGGTACATCACGTCGCCTTTTTCGATTCCCTGCGACTGCACGACCGCGATGCCGAAGTACAGAGCGCGATTCATGTCGTCCAGGATCGTGTCGCGCGTGAAATTTTCGGCGGTGTAGGTCAGGCCGCGCTGGAAACCGGGATGGCCGTGCGTGTTGATGATCGCGGGCATGATCGTCTTGCCGCTGAGATCGACCCGCATCGCGCCGCGCGGCGCGTTCACGCTTCCCTTCGCGCCCACTCGTGTGATCGCACCGTTCTCAACGAGCATCGCGGAATTTTCGATCGCCGGCTTGCCGTCACCGGGAATCAGGCGCGCGCCCTCGTAGAGCACGGAAGAGTTCTGGGCCAACGAATAATTGATGGTTGTTGCCAGCGCCGCGATTATGAGTATTCGTCGAATCATGGAAATAAAAAGCCCCCCTCCTCAGCTGAGGAGGGGAGCATATGCTCAGTTGACATTGACTTCAATCGAGACACATCATGCTCGTCGATGAAGCAACTGCTCGCGACCGTCGCCTTGATGTTGACCTCTATCGCCGCGTCGGCTCAAACGCACAATCTCGACGGCATCTGGACGAACGGCACCCTCACGCCGTTCGAACGCCCGCGTGAATTCGCGGACAAGCCGTTCTTCACACCCGCGGAAGCGGCGGCGTTCGAGAAGCAGGCGCGCGATCGCAACAACGCCGATCGACGCGAGAGTAATGCCGATGCGGATCTCGTCACCGGCTACAACGATTTCTGGTGGGATCGCGGAACGAAGGTCGCCTCAACGATGCGAACGTCCATCGTGATCGACCCGCCCGACGGCAAACTTCCATCGCTGACTGCGGAAGGCCGGAAGAAAGCCGCGGCCCGGGCTGAAGCTCGACGGCTCCATCCCGCCGATGGTCCTGAAGATTTGACTCTCGCGGATCGATGCATTGCGCGTCCCGGTCCGCCGATGGTTCCGGCGGGATATAACAACAATCATCGAATCGTCGAGACGCCGAACGAGGTTCTGATCTTCAGCGAGATGATGCACGATGCGCGCATTGTCCCGCTCGATGGCCGTCCGCACCTGCCCGGGGGCGTTCGACAGTGGTTCGGAGATTCGCGCGGGCATTGGGAAGGCAACACGCTCGTCGTCGAGACGACGAACTTCACCGACAAAACAAACTTCCGCGGAAGCGGCGCGGCCATGCGTCTCACCGAGCGCTTCACGCGCGTCGATGCCGACACGTTGCTCTACAAGTTCACCGTGGATGATTCGGAGTCATTCGAGAAACCGTGGACTGGAGAAATTCCAATGAAGCGGGCGCCGGGACCGATTTTCGAATACGCATGCCACGAAGGCAACTACTCGGTCCCGAACACCCTCAACGCCGCTCGCGCCGAAGAGAAATCGCGCTAGTTCGGATTCACTGCGGGCGCCGGAATAGCCCCATGTGCACGGCCTTCCCGAGAATGTGACCCTGCATGGCTTTCATGACGGCCGCGCGTGTGTCGAATGCGTCGGCGGTGGGCTGCACGTCCAGCTTCGTGTCCAGCGCGTAGATCTCAAATACATAATGATGCGGCGGGCCGTTGGCCGGAGCGCCTGGTCCTCTGTAAACGGGGCCGGTGGCGCTGATCTGATAGCTGCCGTCGGAACGCTGAGAACCGCGCGGTACACCCTCGGGTAATCCGGTTGCCGTGCCTGGAATGTTCCAAACCACCCAGTGCGCCTGATCGTCGGTAGTCTTGTTCCGCGACACATCCATGTCGTGCATGTTGAGCACAAACGTTTGCGTGCCGGCGGGCGCATTGTTCCAGTTCATGGCGGGAGAAGTTCCCTCGCCCGGCGCGGCACCCGGCGCGGCCTGTGTGAATTTGACGGGCACCTGACCTCCATCGGGAAATGCGGAGATCGTCAATGTCATCGGCGGAGCGTTTTGGGCAATCGCGGTTAGCGTGATGATGGCGAGTGCCATCGTCGTGAGTGTCATCTTTCCGAAACGCATGTCTCCTCCTCGTCTTGGTACGTTGCTTGCAAAGCTAAGGCGTATGACGGTTCCAACTGCGAAAATCAAACACGTATTAGCCGGCAATATCTGGGCGTTCGTCAATGGTAAAGGCGAGCTGTCTTATGAAGAGCATAGACACCTGAAGCAGTGCTCGCACTGCGAGGCGATCTTTAAGTACTTCGCCATTTATCCGCTGCCTGCACACCTGGACGGTGCGATCGACGAGTTGAAGCACGCGGCTTGACCCTGGAAAATTTCTAATTCCCGCCGGACTCCTGATAAAAAGCAGCCCAACGAAGCAACGCTCTTCGATGCCGCGATGAACGAAAGCTGTGCTTGATGCGCACATCTTTCGTTGACCACGGTTATGGGCACATGATAGGTTTCCTGCCCACAGCGGCAAGAGTCTAAAAGAAAGCCGCCCCGTGCAAGACACGGGGCGGCTTTTTTATTTGCCGGCAAAAAAAATCAGGTGAGGAGAAGGTGCCCATGACGAATCGCATACTAGTGATGCTTGCAGTGTTCACGCTTGCCATTGTGCCGTTGCTCGCGCAGACGACAACCGGCACGATTTCAGGAACAGTTGTCGATCCTGGTGGAGCGCTTATTCCAGGAGCAATGGTGACCACCACGAATGAAACAAATGGCGAATCCAGAAGTACGCTCACATCCGAGACGGGCACCTTCAGTTTTCCTTCTCTCTTGCCCGCGACGTACACAATCCGCGTCGAGCTGATGGGATTTCAGACACTTCAGAAAACAGGAAATATCCTCACCCCCAACTCGCGGCTTGATGTCGGCGAACTGAAACTCGCGATCGGCGCTGTCGGCGAGACGGTCAACGTTGAGGCAAGCCTGGTACAGGTGCAGACGACGAGCGCCGAGAATTCTGCGCTGTTGACACGCGAGCAGTTCAGCATGATACCGACGAAAGGCCGCGATCTGACGAACATGCTTCGCCTGCTGCCCGGCGTTCAGATGACCGGAGACCAGGACGCTTTTGGCGGCGCTACGGGTTTTGGAGCAACGATCGGAGCCGTGCAGGGAACACGCAGCGCACAACAGAATCTGACGGTCGACGGTCTCGTTGCCAATGACATGGGTGCTCCCGCCGGGCTGAGCGGCCAGGTGAACATGGATGCCGTTCAGGAAGTGAAGGTCTTACTCAGTAATTACCAGGCCGAGTACGGCCGTAATCCAGGCGCGAACATCTCTATGACAACGCGTGCGGGCACGAAAGAGTTTCATGGATCGTCGTACTACTACGGCCGTAACGACGCTTTCAATGCGAACGACTTCTTCCGCAACCGATCGACGAGTCCAGGCCTGAATTCCAAGCCCGCGCTGTATCGGTTCCATACCCTGGGTGCGACTCTGGGCGGGCCGATCCCGTTCAACTTTGTGAATCCGAATCGCGAGAAACTTTTCTTCTTCTATTCCTTTGACAAGACGCTGAGCTACGTTCCGGATGCAGGCGGCGGCCTTGGTGTGGGGGCTCCTGCTCTCACTCGCTACCGGCAACCGACCGCGTTGGAACGCAGCGGCGATTTCTCGCAATCCGCAACAAAGCCGATCGATCCGTCGACAGGACAGCGCTTCCCAGGCGACATCATTCCACCAAATCGAATCAACGGCATCGGTCAAAAGCTGATGAGCCTGTATCCGCTTCCTAACGTGATCGACAACGGATCGTGGAACTACGAGACGCTCCGGCTGCTGAAAATTCCCAACCAACAACACGTCTTCCGGATCGATGACAAGCTGACGGCGAAAGACACCGTTTATGTTCGCGGATCCAAATGGGACAAGGATACATACGGGCCGGGAGGAACCGTCGGTTACGGATCGACGCCGCTCTGGCCATACCTGGTGTCCCATTATCAGTACGGGGACGATTCGATCGCAGGTAATTACACGCGAGCGTGGAACTCCCGGATTGTGTCCGAGTTCACGATCGGAGCGCGGCGCAGTACTGAGGCCGAAACGAAAGACGACTTTGCGACTCTTGCCGCGAAGGGCTCAAGGCACGGTCTGGGGATCAACCTGGGCTACATATTCCCTGGAATCTCCGACAATATTTATGACCTCATTCCCAACGTCACCTATACGGGCGTAACCAATCCGACGACAGTGGGCTTTGGCACGCGGTTCGGAATTCCTGGTCATGACTTTCAATTCAATCTCACGCATGCCACGACTTTTCTTTATAAGAATCACAACATCAAAACGGGTTTGTACTGGAACATCGGCCATGATGTCGAGGGACGGTCGGGGTTGGTCAATGGCTCATTCGACTTCGGAATCGATCGAACGAATCCGTTCGACTCCGGCAATGCTTTCGCCAACCAGCTTCTTGGAAATTTCCGGACCTACACCGAAGTCAACTCGCGTGAGACGTACCAGATTTACAGGTACACCGTGGACTGGTACATCCAGGATACGTGGAAGGTCAATCGAAGGCTGACGCTCGATTATGGTCTCCGATTCTCGGAATCTCCGTGGTTTTTCCAAAACAACAAACGCGCAGCGATTTTTGATCCGAGCAAATACAACCGCGCGAATGCGCCGCGGCAATACGTACCGGCAATTGTGGGCGGATCTCGTGTTGGATATGATCCGGCTACCGGGCAGGTCGTGTCGCCCGCATTGATTTCCGCGTTTGTGCCTGGAACAGGCGACGTCGCGAATGGCATGGTCCGCCAGACCGATCCCGGCGTACCGCTCGGATTTTTGAACAAGCTGCCGATCCTGGTCATGCCGCGTTTCGGTTTCGCTTACGATCCATTCGGTAATGGAAAGACAGCGATTCGCGGCGGCGGCGGAATTTTCTACCAGACGGAGGACGATGGTTTTTTTACAGGTTTAGCGCAGACGACGAATCCACCATTCATTCTCTCCGCGAACGTGTTCAACTCGAACATCTCCCAATTGACCACAGGCCTCGGCAACATCTTCCCGGCCAACGTGTCGGGTTATGACTTGAAGACCGGCAGACCGGCAATCTACAACTTCTCTCTGGGAGTTCAACGTGATCTTGGCGGCGGGACGCTGCTGGATGTCAAATACGTTGGTTCACTTGGACGCCACCTCGGGGGACGGCGCAACATCAACACGCTGCCTTTTGGAACCCGGTTCCAGCCGCAAAATGTCGACCCGACCGCGGCTGTGCCCGGCACGCCTTACGTTGACAATTTGTTGCGGCCATATCCGGGATTCGCGAGCATCACAATGCTGGAGCGAAACCTGAGTTCGAATTACAACTCTTTGCAGACAACCTTGAACCGTCGATTCGCGAGAGGATTGGAATTCGGAATTGCGTACACCTATTCAAAGTCACTGGACTACGGATCCGACGAGCGCGTTGGGTCTACGCCGGCGTTGCTGCCGTTAAGCCGGGCTTACGGGAAGTCCTCGTTCGATCAGACTCACATCTTCGTTGCGAACTGGCAGTACGATCTTCCGTCGATGAAGTCGGGCCGTTTAGCGCCGATTACGCAACATTGGCAGGTCTCCGGTGTCGCGTCTTTCGCGAGCGGTACTCCTCTCGGAATCAACATCATTTCCGCCACCGGCGCGGATCTGCTGGGTGGAGGCGGAGGAGCAGACGGGCAGCGGGTGAATCTCACCTGTAATCCCAACCTCAGTCACTCCGATAAGACCGTCGATCGGATGTTCAATACTTCCTGCGTTTCGTTTGCTCCAAGAGGCGACCTCGGAAATGCTCCCAAAGATGCCGTGCGCGGCCCGGGCAGAAGTAACTTCGATGCAGCACTCTTCCGTAACTTCGTCCTGGGTAATGAACAGCGAGTACTGACATTCCGGTGGGAACTGTACAACGTCTTTAATCACACGCAGTTCAATTCGATCGATACGACGGCCATTTTCAATGCCGCGACAGGACAGCAGGTCAGTCCGACGTTCGGACAGGCTCTTGGCGCATGGCCCGCGCGTCAAATGCAGTTTTCGATGCGGCTTCGTTTTTAGCCGGCAATCGTTCTCCGCTGTAGGGGCGGGCCGTTATGGGACCGCCTCTACAGTCCGCCACTGTTCAGTGAGATGAAGCCCAGATCCGAAACCATTCAAAACGCGGCTCGCGCTGTCTATGACGTTTGTGTCATCGGCGGAGGAGCGTCCGGCGCCGGATGCGCGCTGGATTCTCAACTGCGCGGATTCAAAACCATTCTCATCGACGCGGGTGATTTTGGGTCCGGCACATCGACAGCCTCCACGAAACTAATTCATGGCGGCCTTCGATACTTACAACAAGCGGTCACCAATTTCGACATCGCGCAGTATCGCGTCGTTCGTCTTGCGCTTCGCGAACGCCGGTTGATGATGAAGAATGCACGCTTCCTTTCACGACCCTGCGAATTTGTCGTGCCATGCTACAGCTTCCTGGAAGCGGTCTACTACGATGTCGGTTTGAAGCTCTACGACTGGCTTTCGGGAGATGCGAGCCTTTCACCCAGCCGATTTATTAACCGCACAGAATCCCTCGCCCGGATGCCATCCCTCAAAAGCGATGCCCTCTACGGTACGGTTATTTACAGCGATGGGCAATTCGATGATGCGCGCTACAACCTTGCTCTGGTTCTGAGTTGTGTGGCTTCGGGAGGCGACGCGCTGAATTATGCGCGCCTGGTGGAATTCGAAAGAAGCCCGGACGGTCACCTGCTCGGCGCATGGGTTGAAGATCGTCTGGCGGCGCAGCGATTCAGAGTCATGGCGCGCACTTTCATCAATGCAACCGGTCCCTTCTCAGACCGTATGCGAGGGCTGGCAGGAAACACCAATCAGCGAATCATACTCAGCAGGGGCGTCCATATTTTGCTGCCCCTGCCTGAAGAATTCGGCAACGATGCGCTATTGATACCGAAGACTGATGATGGACGGGTGATTTTTGCGATTCCCTGGCAAGGCAGGTTGCTCGTGGGTACGACCGAAGGCGAATCCACTCTCGACGCCGAACTGATCGTCACGCGAAAAGAGGCTGAGTTTCTCCTTCGACACTTGAACCGATATCTTGAAAAACGTTTCGAAGTAGGCGATATCGTGAGCGCGATTGCAGGACTGCGTCCGCTTGTGCGATCGCGCAATTCCCGAGAAACGAAGAAACTTATCAGAGATTATGAAATCGAAGTGGATCGGCGCAGCGGTCTCATCAGTGTTCTGGGAGGCAAGTGGACTGTCTATCGCGCCATGGCGGAGGACGCCATCAACACGGTTCAGAAACTGTTGACCGGACGAATTACCGACTCGCGCACTCGAAACCACGCGCTTTTCGGAGCGGAAAATGACGACACAAACCTTGAAGGTTTGCTCGCGATCTACCGCGTCAAGATGAGTACGATCCGATATCTCACCGAGAAGTTTGGGAATCGCTGCACCAACATCCTGGATCTAACTCGTGAAAACGCATCGCTCGCTGCTCCAATCGCCGATGGGAGTTATCACATCCAGGCGGAAGTCGTTTATTGTGCCCGTCAGGAAATGGCCACCTCTATCGAAGATATTCTGAGCCGGCGGCTGGGTCTTCAGTTCTATGATTGGCGCCTGGCCGCACAGGCAGCCCCTGTGGTCGGAGATATCCTCGCTCGCGAGCTGGGCTGGTCACCGGCGCGAATGCGTACGGAAGTCGCGGCATATGTCGACCGGATCAACCGTTGTCTTGAAGCGCTCGGTCACGAACCGGTTCGTGTAACGGAAGTCAATACAAGTGAGATCAATGGCGAATTACATCGGCGCGCTTGACCAGGGAACCACGAGCACGCGGTTTATGGTGTTTGATCGATCCGGCGCCGTCGTATCCGCGGCACAGAGAGAACACGAACAGATCTATCCTCAGCCCGGATGGGTTGAGCATGACCCTGAAGAGATCTGGCGTCGATCGAGCGAGGTCATCGAGGAAGCTTTAACGAAAAAGGGATTACAGTCTGCAGCGCTGGCAGCCGTCGGAATCACGAATCAACGAGAGACAACCGTCGTTTGGGACCGAAAAACCGGTGAGGCGATAGCGAACGCGATCGTGTGGCAAGACGTTCGCGTCTCCAAGGATGTCGCGGAGTTTTCGAAAGCCGGCGGCGCAGATCGATTCCGATCGAAGACAGGCCTGCCCCTCTCTCCTTATTTCAGCGGATTGAAGATCCGGTGGATTCTTGAACATATTCCCGGCGCTCGCAAGCAAGCCGAATCGGGAAATCTCCTCTTTGGAAACATAGACTCATTTCTGGCATGGCATCTCACGGGCGGACCTGAGGGCGGCATTCATGTCACCGATGTTACGAATGCCAGCCGCACACAACTCATGAACCTCAACACGCTCGATTGGGATCGCGAGATCCTGAGCGTATTCGAAATTCCAGAACAGATCTTGCCGAGGATCTGCTCGAGTTCAATGGTGTACGGATCCATTCGTCACAGACAGCTCGATGGTGTCCCGCTGGCCGGCATCCTCGGAGACCAGCAGGCTGCCCTGGTCGGACAAGCGTGTTTCAGTCCCGGGCAGGCGAAAAACACGTACGGCACGGGCTGCTTCATGCTGATGAATACAGGAGAGCAGCCTGTGCAATCCACGCACGGCCTGCTGACGACTGTCGCTTACAGATTTGCGAACGAGAACCCGCGATACGCGCTGGAAGGCAGCGTCGCGATTGCAGGAGCACTGGTACAGTGGCTTCGCGATAATCTCGGCATCATCGAGACGAGCGCAGAGATCGAAGCGCTCGCGCACACGGTATCGGATAACGGCGGTGTGTACTTCGTGCCTGCATTCTCCGGTTTGTTTGCTCCTTATTGGAAGGACAGCGCGCGCGGCGTTATCGCTGGACTGACACGATACGTCAACAAAGGCCATCTGGCCCGTGCGGTACTTGAAGCAACTGCACTTCAAACACGAGACGTCATTGAGGCGATGGAGAAGGACTCAGGAGTCGAGCTCAATACGTTGCGTGTCGACGGCGGCATGGTCGTGAATGACCTTCTGATGCAATTTCAGGCCGATATTCTCGGCCGCATGGTGGTCCGTCCGTCCACGCAAGAGACGACGGCACTCGGCGCGGCATATGCTGCCGGTCTTGCTGTCGGCTTTTATAAGGACATCGATGATCTGCGTTCGCATTGGCGGGCGGACCACACCTGGATTCCCAAACTCGATCAACAGTCGAGAGAAACTTTGTACAGAACATGGAAAAAAGCGGTGACGCGTTCTTTCGACTGGGTTGACCCGACGGCACAGGACACATTAGAACGATGATCTCTCCTTTACTTGGCGAATTTTTAGGAACCGCTGTTTTGATTCTCCTTGGTAACGGCGTGGTCGCCAATGTTCTGCTGAGCCGGTCGAAAGCCGCGGGCGGCGGTTGGATCGTCATAACCGCAGGCTGGGCTTTCGCCGTGATGGCGGGTGTCTTTACCGCGGTTGCTTGCGGGAGTAACGCCGCCCATTTGAATCCTGCAGTCACTCTCGGATTTGCCATGGCATCCGGGGATTGGTCTAACGCGGTCGGTTTTCCTGCGGCCCAGATACTGGGCGCTTTCGTTGGCGCCGTTCTCGTGTGGGTGCACTTTCATCCTCATTGGGCGGAAACCCAGGACAAGGAAGCCAAACTCGCATGCTTCTGCACAAGCCCGGCAATTCGAAAGCTGATCCCGAATCTGCTGAGCGAAGCAATCGCAACCTTTGTCCTGGTCTTCGTCGTTGCAGCGATTTTTTCAAAGCGTTCGTTCGCGCCTAACAGCCTTAGTCCAGGTCTGGGTCCCTATTTAGTCGCGAGCCTCGTGTGGGGCATTGGTTTGTCACTCGGAGGGACAACCGGATACGCGATCAATCCGGCGCGGGACTTTGGTCCGCGGCTCGCCCACGCGGTCCTGCCTATTTCCGGCAAAGGCAGCTCTGAGTGGAGCTATGCATTGGTGCCTGTAGCTGGTCCGCTCATAGGAGGAATTCTGGCGGGTGTCGTCATACGGATGCTGGGTATTTAGCTATACGATCCAGAATCGGGGATCGCTCACCGAAACGGCGTTGATACCGCTTGCGAGCAGAGATTCAACTTCCTTCAGATCGCAGATAAGACCTCCGGCAACAATGCGCAGATTGGGATGAACGCTGCGAAAACGGGGAGCGACGCGCGGAGCCGCCACGGCGGGTAGTATCTCGATGGCATCCGGCAAAAACTGACTCATCGTTTTCAGGCCGGCATCGATTGCCGCTGAATCCAATGCGAATGTCCGCTGGACGGTGATGAGGCCGTTTTTCCTGGACGCGCGAAGAACTTCGCCATGTGTGGAGATCACGCCGGCGGCACCGCAGGAAGCAAGGTACTCCGCGTTAATCGAATCACGAGAGAATCCCGACAGGAGATCAAGATTGACTAATGGAAGCTTTCCGTTATCCCGGAGACGTCTGAGCAGTTGCGCGATGTTCAACGTATTGCCGTACAGCAAATAGACGGTTTCGGTTGGTGATTTCTCGGCAGCGTTCAGGCCGTCCTCATTGCGAACTGCTGCAATAATGTGCCGCCGCTCGAGCACATCGCGCCACTTCTGATTCATTTCTTCAGTATTCATGTTCAGGGAATGCGTGTTCGCTTCACCTCGGCGATGAGTTCATAGCCATCAGATCGAGTAATCCATCTTTCGTTCACGAGTTTTTCAACGTTCTCGATAACTTTCCGCTCGTACGTTTTGTGGTCCGGATACAAATGCTTCAAACGAGACGCGTCGTAGGGCTTCTCATTTCCCGCAATAAAACAGAAAGATTCTCCCGTCGAAGTGCCCGACCACTCGGCCGTCGGTACGTCAACGAAAGGCGAGCGCACTCCGCCGGTAACATTGCCGAATTCATCCATGACGGGCTTCGCGTTCTCGACGCGAATCGGTTCCGCGTGGGGCGCTGGAATCCCCTTGCGCACCCAATCCACAAGATTGCGCCATGCTGCGTTGAATCCGATGCTGCTTGGGAAACGGCTGCGCGGCCCTTCCTTGCAGTTCATCGGAGGAACAGCTCGTCCCGCTTTGGTGATGTCCGCGGGAGTGGCGGAAAACTGAAGTTCATCCGGAGTAGCGTGCCCTGCACCGGCGAGTTCGTAATTGCGAAAGCGCTCAGCCGGCGTATCGGAATCGGGCTGACGCGCAGCGATCGCGAGCAGATAGTCCGATTGCGTCATGACACGAATCACGGGCACGCCCGTGTTGTGTACCAGCCTTCTCGGATCGGTTGGAGCAATCGCCGGCGAGCACTGGTTTATCGGAGTGCCAAGCACCGGCGTGCCGATCAGATATCCATCAAACATGGGCTTGCCGTTGGCTTTCACATCAAGCGGGTGAATTGCATTCGCATATGTAACAAGGAAACCGCCAATCTGTGAATAGCCCCACGCAAATAGATGCGTTACCGGATGCGCACCGCTTTCGGCTGCGCCGTACAAAAGAGGATTCGATTTGTCGCGGCTTCGGAGCCACGCGCCGGTCTGTGTGTTGATATCCCAGACGAGACCGTTCTCTGTCGTTCTTTCGCTGTCCATCGGCACCTGAGAGCAATTGCGCGAATCATCGACCGGCACGGGATTCGTCCACGAGAGAGTTTTGTACCGTTCCGAATTGAAATCCTTTAAGGCGGAGACGGCGATGGGCTTGGCTGTGATTCCCACCCATGCATCACCATTGCGTACGAATTCCTTGTAAGACAGCGCCCAACCGATGTTGAGATCGAAACGGTTCGAAGGATTCAACATCTCCACGGCGACGTTCCCGCTGAATTTCGATCTGCTGATGGGCCGACGCACCAACACGCGTGTCGTATAGGGCGCGTTTGCCACGCGAACCGACACTGGGCCCAGCTCAGGCCAATCGTAGACGTTGGCAGTGCCGCTGATCAGGAATTCTTCTTCGACATATCCCAGGCGTTTCAGATCCTGAGGAACCAATGTGTGATCTGCTGCGCCAAACGGATAAGATCCGGCCGTCGCCGGGAGCGGACCTGTTACTTTCGGGACGGGTGTAGCCGCTGCCGCCTTGTATGCCGGAAGCATTGCGAAAAACAGAACCGCCGCCAGCATGTTCGATTTCATGTCTCGTCTCCTGTTATCAAAGGAAAAAGCCGCCTCCGATGAAACACGAACCCTTCACCGGAGGCGGCTTTCTCGATTCTCTGCCGCAAGCCGCGAAAACTAACACGGGAGGTTATCCGTGTCAATGCGTTCAGACATGCAGAGCAACATTCCCCTCCTTGCAAAGGAGGGGTGGATGCGCGAAGCGCAGACGGGGTGGCGCGAAGCGCAAGCCCGGTAGGGTGCAGCCTAAAGAACGTCCGGCGAACCCTTGAGGCCTGAAGATTTCGCCGAACTGACCACCCCGTCCGCTCCTTCAAAGGTGGCTTCGCAGCATCTTCAATTGATGTCGCGGCCACCCCTCCTTTTCAAGGAGGGGAAATTGATCCGGATTGCAGATCATGATAATGTCCGCTGGCTCAAGCGGAAGAGTCTAGAGAGAGCCGCTCCTCGCAGTCCGATCACTGCGCACGGAGCGGCTTTTTTGCGCGACAGGAGGCTTTGATGTCACGACAACTTCTCTTGGTATTCATGCTGGTACTGCAGGGCGCTCGAGGTCAGGGGCCCGTGCCAAACGGTGGGCCGGGGCCCGGCGCGCGTGGACAGGCCGTTCAGAATCCCAACAGCGTTACACCGACCGAGTTCGTGATTGATCCTCCAACGCTGATTAATCTCGGCTTTGAATGGTTCATTCAGGGCGATGACAACAGGAACGCGAGCGTTGCTGTGTCGTACCGCAAGAAAGGTGAAACGGAATGGAAACCGGCACTGCCCATGTTGCGTCTAAAAGGCGAACGCGTTTACCAGCAATCTCAAGTCGACGTCATCGCGCCGAACATGTTTGCGGGCAGCATCCTCGATCTTGAGCCCAACACGCTATATGAAGCGCAATTTGTTCTGTCCGATCCTGACGGAGTTCGCGGCGACAGTCGGCGAGTCGTCTCCGTCCGCACAAGGCCCGAACCGCAGCCCTATGAAGGAGGGCGCATCTTTCATGTCTATCCGCACGGATTCAAGGGCCAGAAGATCGAGCCATCATTCGAAGGTCTGATGTGCGCGTACAACTATTCCTGTGCCGGAACAGATTGGGCTACAGCCGGCAGGCCGCGGGTAAGACCGGGCGATACGATCCTGGTTCACACCGGCGTCTACAAGTACAACCGCTATGAATACACGAATGATGCGGCCGTCAATAGAACCGAACCACTGGACGGGACGTACTATCTGACTGCCAAAGGCACCTCCGAAATGCCAATCGCCATCAAAGGCGCAGGAGATGGGCCGGTCATTTTTGACGGCAACGGAAATTTCGCTGTCTTCGATGTCCGCGCGGCCGACTACACGTACTTCGAAGGTCTCACCATTCAGAACGCGGAATACGGAATATTGGCCGGCACTCAGTTCATCGCCGGGTCGAAAGGATTAACGGTAAAGAAATGCCGTTTTGAAAAAGTCGGCTCCGGCGTTTTTAGTAACTATTCCGGCTCCAGCAACTTCTACATTGCAGACAACTGGTTTTATGGGCGGAACGATCCGAACCATCTCATCGGATGGGCAGGGCCGCAATTGTGGGGAAGATTCAACGGTGTCGAGGGACAGACATTCCCTCCGAAGATGGCTTCGTACATCGGCATAAAACTCTACGGGCCGGGTCATGTCGTTGCGTACAACTACATTGCGGATTTCCACGACGGCATCAACGTAGAGACTTACGGAAACCCCGATGGTTCCATTCCGTCGGGACCGGATATTCCGGATGGACCGAAATATCCGCCTCGAGAATATTGGGATCGCCGGCCCGTGGCCATCGACTTCTATAACAACTACATCACGAATTCTCACGACAATCCGATCGAGGCTGACGGCAGTATGCACAACATCCGCATCATGCGGAACATGCTCATCAACCACGCATCTCACGCATTCTGCAACCAGCCTGCGCTCGGAGGACCGGTGTATTGGATACGAAACATCGCATATAACCTTCCGGGGGGTTCGACACGACTGACGAGCGGCTCGATGGGCGTGATCTTCTACAACAACACGATTTTGTCCGAGACCGCCGGCAATCCTCAAAACACGCACTGGCGGAACAATCTGATGCTGGGGCAGAACTCGAGCCCCACGCTCTTCAGCATCACGACGAACACGAATTACACGTCGTCGGATTACAACGGCTTTCGCCCGAATCCCGGGGCTCCGGTTTCGTTTAGCTGGAATACACCGCCGTTGAATGTCGCGATCGATCCTCTCGGGCCTGGGCTGCGTCCGAATCTTGAACGACGCGAATACGCAACGCTGGCGCAATACAGCGCCGCTACAGGACAGGATCGAAACAGTATTCTCGTGGACTACGACATTTTCATGAATGTGCGACGGCTCGATGCACAAGACATCGGCACCTTGCAAAAGCTCTACAAAGCCGAGGATTTCGATTTTCGGCTTAAGCCGGGATCGGCCGCCGTAGATCGCGGTACAGTTCTGCCCAATGTGACGGACGGCTTCACGGGAAGAGCGCCGGATCTCGGGGCCGTTGAAGTCGGTTTGCCTGTTCCCCATTATGGTCCGCGTCCATAGCGCAAGTCGGAGGATATATGCGTAAGATTTTGATCGGTCTCCTGGTGTCCGCGCCTCTTCTTTTGGCACAGCAGGCGCCCCGCGTCTTAACGATTCAGGATTTGTTCACGCGAAACGTCGGTAATACGGAACAGCAAAACAAGCAATTCCCTCCGCACAAAATCATCGGGAATGTTTATTACGTTGGCACCGAAAGCTTATCGTCATTCCTTATTACGACGCCGCAGGGTCACATTCTGATCAATTCGATCTTCGAGCGGAATGTACCCACAATCCAGGATTCCGTTCAAAAGCTCGGTTTCAAGTTCGAGGACATTAAGATTCTGTTGGGCAGTCATGCTCATGGCGATCACCAGGAGGGCGACGGCCTCGTCGTCAAACTCACAGGCGCGCGAGCCATGGCAATGGCCGAAGACATCCCGCCTCTGCAAAACATGCGATCGCCCGGCGGCATTCCGCGTCCGATGTACGAAGCGCTGCACGACGGCAGCGAGGTGAAGTTAGGCAATGTCACTCTGACAGCGCATCACACGCCGGGCCATACACCCGGTTGCACCACGTGGACAATGAAGGTTCAGGATGGCGGACGGTCTTACGACATGCTCATCATTGGCAGCGTCGGCGTAAATCCAGGAACCAATCTCGTCGGGAATCCCCAGCTGGTCGATCAGTACAGGCAGAGTTTCCAATTCCTGCACTCCGCTCACGTCGATATTCCGCTCGGATCCCATCCGGCGATGTACAACATGGTCGAGAAGTACGCGAAACTCAAATCCGGAGGAGTCAATCCTTTCATTGATCCCGATGGTTTTAAGAATGAAGTAACGATCCAGGAAACCGCGATGAATAACGAACTGAAGCGACAACAAGTGGAAGGACCTCCGCCACCGCGTGGTGGCGGCCGGCGCGGGCAGAACTGAAAACGTTGGAGGCTTTATGAATCAAACACGGCATTCAATGATGTGGCTATTTGTATTCGCAGTGTTCGTGACCGGTGCTGCAAGAGCGCAGACGCCCAACACTACGGGCACTCCGATCAAAGGTTCCTTTGAGAAGATCACCGTTCACGGACGCTCGCTTGAAGGAAATCTTGAAGGGGATTCTCCGGACCGCGATGTATTCGTGTATCTGCCTCCGAGCTACGCTCGCGAAACCACACGCCGCTATCCCGTTGTGTACTTCCTTCACGGTTACAGCGTCAATGCCGAAGCATACGTGCGAATGCTCAATCTTCCGCAAACGGCGGAAACCGCGATGACCCGGAACGGAAGCCGCGAAATGATTCTCGTCTTACCCGATGCATTTACGAAATACAGCGGCAGCATGTATTCGAACTCCCTCACGACGGGTGACTGGGAAGCTTACGTCTCGTCTGATCTGGTTACATACATGGACAGCCACTATCGCACGATCGCGAATCGCGACGGCCGCGGGTTAGCGGGTCATTCGATGGGTGGATACGGAACAGTTCGCATCGGCATGAAACAATCAGCCGTGTTCTCTTCGCTCTACGCGATGAGTTCCTGCTGCCTGATGAATAACATCTCGCAGAACCGAGGCGCGGCACCGGCGGCTCCCGCACCAAACGCCGGGCGGGGAGGCCGTGGCGGCGGATTCGCGAATGCCCTGTCAGCGCAAGCGGCGGCATGGGCGCCAAACCCGATGAATCCTCCCGACTATTTCGATTTGCCAACGAAAGACGGCGTCGTCCAACCGCTCATCGCCGCCAAGTGGATCGCAAACTCACCGCTGGTTATGGTCGATCAATACGTCCCGAGTTTGAAGCAGTACCGTGCGATCGCAATGGATGTCGGAACCGAAGATCCACTCGGCGCCGCGAACAAAGATTTGGATCAGGCACTCACCCGTTTAGGTATTTCGCATACGTTTGAAACATACGAAGGCAATCATACCAATCACGTGCGAGAACGATTCGAAACGAAAGTGATCCCTTTTTTCGCGCAGCACCTGAAGTGACTCAGGCGCCTCTGGAAATGATTCGGAGACCACCCTTCGTTTGACTTTCCCAATCACGCGGTGATACGTTCGCGCCAAATTTCAGCGTTTGGCTTGGACAATACAACTCTTTTCACACGAGGAGGTCCGCGTGGATTCTCTCAAGTTTTCGAAGGTGGTTTCGATCGCTGCCGTCGTGTTGGCGCTCGTGTTGGCTTCGGCTCCTGCGTTCGCGCAGGGTGGAAGCACCGGCCGCATTACGGGCCGCATCACGGATTCGACCGGGGCGGTGATCGGTGGGGCAACGGTATCCGTTATCGATACACAGCGAGGCGTGACGCGCACGCTCACGACCGATGAACTGGGCAGCTACAATGCACCCGAATTGATTCCCGGAACGTACGTCATCAAAGCCGAATTCCCAGGCTTCAAAGCAATCGAACGCCAGAACATCGTGGTCGAGGTCGGCAAGGAATATCGCGTCGATCTTTCGATCGAGCCCGGCGAACAAACCGAAAAGGTGACGGTCACCGAAGGTTTGCCGCTGGTTGAAACGACGAGCGGCGTGCTCGGCGGCACGATCAGCAATGCGCTCATTGCCGAACTGCCCGTGCAGGGACGCAATTTCCAGAAGCTGCTTGAACTCCGGCCCGGCACATATCTCGCGCCGGGCAGCGGCAAGTGGAGTTTGAGTTCGAATGGAATGCGGCGCGAACACAATGTGTACATCCTCAACGGCATGGACACGATCGAAGGGTTCTCATCGCAAAGCGTCGTGAATGCGACGCCGATTTTTGGCGATGCGACATCGATCGTGCCGATCGATGCGATTCAGGAATTCAACACGCAACAGGTTCCGAAAGCGGAATACGGCTGGAAACCCGGCGCGGTGGTGAACGTCGGTCTGCGTTCCGGCGACAACACGCTGCACGGCACCGCATACGCGTTCGGACGCAGCGATGCATTCGATGCGAGAAATCCATTCATCTTATCGGGATCGCCGAAACAAGCGACGGAGATGGAAGATTTTGGCGCCACGCTCGGCGGCCCGATCAAGAAAGACAAAGTATTTTTCCTGTTGGGTTATGAAGGCCAACGGAACACGATCGGCGCTCCATCGAGCGCGCTGTCGTTGCCGACTCGGGCATCTTTAGGAAACACCGGCCAGAGTTTGCTCGACGCCTGCAATGCCTTGAGCGCGGCGAATGCGCCAAAGGATCTGAGCCTGAAGATGGCCGGCCTCATTTATCGCGGCGTCGGCAACTGCGCGATAGATCCGTCCAACACCGGCATATTTCAGGACAGGAACACCGTGACTTACTCGGCGGCGCCGATCGGCACCGCCAATCTCCACAATGGTCTGACGAAGATCGACTATCGACTGAACGACAAACACACCATCGCGGGCGAATACTTCGTCGGCAACTACGAAGGACTCGGACCACAGAACAATGCGGCTGCCCAGGAATACTGGTCCACATTCACGCATGCGAAGTCGATGGTCATGGGCGCCCACTGGACGTGGCTGCCGAATTCGAAAATCGTGAATGAACTGCGCGGCGGGTTCAATCGCGAGAATCAGCTCAGCTACCCCGGCGACTGCAACAAGATCGGACAGCCGGACTACAGCTATCTCGCGAACATGAATTCGAATTCGGTGCCGATGGTCGGCTCCGGTCTGCCTGCGAATTGCGGATTCCCGGTAATCACGATCAGCCCTTTCAGCGGAACGGGCTGCTGCAGCACGTTCCCGAAAATTCAGGGTCCGGATTGGACCAAGCAGGTCATCGATAACGTGTCGTACATTCGCGGCCGTCACACGTTCAAATTCGGCGGTGAAGGCCGCCGCCTCAGCTACAGCGGTGGAACGTACACCGCAACTCGAGGAACCTTCGCCTTCAATAACCTGTCGGACTTCCTCACCGGAACGTTCAATACGGCCAGTCCGCCGTCACTCTTGCTCGGACAGCCGGGCCGGACGCTCAGAGAATGGGCTTTCGCCGGATTCTTGCAGGATGATTGGCGCGTCACGCCGAAGTTCACGTTAAACCTCGGCCTGCGGTACGAAACGGTCACTCCAATCAAGGACGATAACAACCTGTTGGCGAATTTCGATCCGAGCTCGCCGACCGGACTCGTTCAAGTCGGCAAAGGCATCGATCAACTCTGGAAGCGCACGAACGACTGGTCTCCGCGTCTCGGTTTCGCATGGGATGTGAGAGGCGATTCGAAGTGGGTTGTGCGCGGCGCGGGCAGCATCATTTACGTCATTGAAGGCTTCAACGTCTTCGTGTCTCAGCAGGGAGTCTCCGCCGGCGGCGTACATGCGATTCCGACGGGCGCGCTGCTGAACGGCGTTCAGGGACCCGGCACCATCAACACGGCGAATGTCCAGTTCACGTCCGGCGTGAATTGGAGCATTGCCGGTCCGGTGTTCCCGAGCACCGGTGTCGTGCGCTGCGATTCGCCGTTGAATCCGGCTCCGAATAACAAGCCCTGCGCGATCACGGGCGTCGATCCGAATTTCCACAGACCGTACGCCGGATCGTGGAACCTCAGCATCCAACGCGTGATCACGAACGATCTTTCGTTGCAGGTTGCGTACGTTGGAACACACGGCACGGGCCTCATCGGATTGAACGACATCAACGCTCCGCTTCCCGGCTCCGGCTGGTTGACCGGCGCCACGCCGACGGCATGCAACACTCCGTTCACGCCGGCTCAGATCGTCACGTCCGCCGGCGCGAGCAGCGCGACGTGCGAAAACGTGAAGAGACCGTACTTCAGCAAATTCCCGTATCTGTCGAATATCAACTGGGTCTCGAATCAGGATTTCAGCAACTATCACGGACTCCAGGTCACGTTGACACAGCGCCCATGGCACGGGGTTTCCTACCTCATGGGTTACACGTGGTCCCACTCGCTGGATGAGGCCGGCGGCGACTGGAACGGCTCTGCTCTTCCGTCGAACCTCTTCAACGTGAGATCCGACTATGGCAACAGCGGCGACGATGTGCGGCATCGCATGACGTTGTCGTTCAGCTATGCGCTTCCTCAAAGCGAACGCGCCGGTCAATTGCTCAAGGGCTGGAAGATAAGCTCCGTGGCGAATATGCAAAGCGCTCTTCCGTGGAGCGTGAGCGACGCGACGGATGACATCAGCGGCACCGGCGGCAAGACCGACAGATGGAACTTCTACGGCAATCCGACGGCGTTCAACGGGCTCGGTTACAACACGGTTCCGTTCTTCGCGGGCACGACCAACTCCGACTGCACTGCGAAAGCGGCGGCACTGGACGCAGGCTACACGCCCATCGCGCCGGGTTACACGTATACCAGCGCTCTGACGAAGTACGGTTGCTGGGCGATGAACGGCTCGATGCTGCTTCCGCCGGCGATCGGAACGTATCCGAACGGTTCGCGCGGCATTTTCCGCGGCCGCGGCCTGAAGCTGTTGGATGTATCGCTGACGAAGGACACGAAGATCACGGAGCGGCTCAGCGGCCAGTTCCGTTTTGAAGTGTTCAACGTTCTGAACAAGACGCAATACACTCCGGCAGTCAACGGCAACGCCGCCAGCCGCAGCAATCCGTTGCTGGGCAGTTCCAGAACGACTCCGGACGTGCAGATTTCCAATCCTTCGGTTGGAAGCGGTGCTGCACGGTCGATCCAGCTCGGATTCAAAATGCAGTTCTAGCTTCGACACAAAGACACAAAAACACAAAGGCACGAAGGCACAACGTCTTCGTGCCTTTGTGTTTTTGTGCCTTCGTGTGGTAACTTCCGGCGCAACTTCGCCCCCTATAAACATTAACCATTTCGACCGCAGGAGGTCCGCCTATGGATTCGCGCTCGAGGAAGGTGGTTTTAATTGTCAGCATCACAGCCGTCGTATTGGCGTTTTGCGTTTCAGCATTCGCTCAAGGCAATACGGGGCGCATTCTTGGAAACATCACAGATCCGTCGGGAGCATTGATTCCCGGCGGCACCGTCACGATCACGGACGTGGAGCGCGGCACGTCGCGCACTCTCGTGACGGATGAAGCGGGCGCGTACAACGCTCCGAGCCTGCCTCCCGGCACCTATCGCATTCGCGCCGAGCTTGCCGGTTTCAAAACAATCGAGCGGACGAATGTGGTTCTGGAAGTCGGCAGAGAATTGAAGATCGACTTCACTCTCGAACCGGGTGCGGTGAATGAAAAGGTCACGGTGACCGAAGAAGTGCCGATGATCGAAACCGCCAACGCTGTTCTCGGCGGCACGCTCCAACCCGGAACCATCGCGGATCTGCCGCTGAACGGCAGAAACTTCATGAACCTGCTTCAACTGCGGCCGGGCGTCACGATCTATCCCGGAGGCGGCGCGTGGACCCAGACCACAAACGGCCTGCGTCCCGAACACAACGTTTATATTCTCGACGGCATCACGGCCATGGAGCCGTTGGGCGGACAGAGCACCATCAACTCGGTGAGTCTCGCAGGCGATGCGGCGTCGCTGCTCGCGATCGACACGATTCAGGAATTCAGCACACAGCAGAATCCGAAAGCCGAATACGGATGGAAACCCGGATCGGTGACGAGCGTCGCGCTGAAGTCCGGCACGAACGCGATTCACGGCACAGGCAACTATTTCTTCCGCACCGATAGCGCCGATGCGCGAAACCCGTTTCTCGCGGGAGATCAGAAACAGGAAATCGGTTTGAAAGAATTCGGCGGAACCGTCGGCGGACCGCTGAAGAAGGACAAGGCATTTTTCTTTTTGGCATATGAAGGCCAGCGCTATCACGTCGGGAATCCGGCGACGTTCACATTCCCGAGCCTCGATCCCAATGCCCTGCCTATCGCAGGCGCGACGACGAGTCTCGTGCGCGCATGCAACACCGTTCGCGCCGCAGGCACTGCACTGAGTCCGACAAGTTTGAAAGTTTCCGGACTCGATGCGAACTGCAACCGCACGAGCGGTTATTCGATCTTCGACCTTCCGAAACAGTTCGAACGCGGCGTGGATTCCAACGGCGCGGCAAGCGCGAGTGTTTCGGGCAGTCTGAATACGGAATACAGCGTGGACGGCGGCCTTTCGAAGATCGATCTTCATCCCGGCGAAAGGCACACGATCAACGGCAAGTATTACGTCGGCACGCATCGTGGTCTCGTCGTGAATAACCAGACGATTACGCAGCAGTACTGGCGTCCCAGCGACAACGCATGGGTCCACTTCTTCGGCGTGCAGTGGGACTATGCGAAGAGCTCGTCGGTCGTCAACACGTTGCGATTCGGCTACAACCGGTTCTATCAGTTCTTCGAAACGTCGGATTGTCCGGGCGCGGGAACCGGCCAGCCGGATTACGGCATTCCGTTCGGATACGGCACGTCGAAACCGAACTGCGGTTTCACGAACATCTCCATGACGGGTTTCTCCGGCAGTATCGGTTGCTGCTCGAGCTTCCCGAAGTACTACGGTCCCGACAACATTCTCGAGTACATCGACAACCTGTCTTATCTACACGGACATCACACGTTCAAGATGGGCGGTGAGTATCGCGATACGTCTATCGGTCACGGCGGCACCTTCAATCGCGGCCGCGGCCAGGTGACGTTCGGCACTCTGGAACAATTCATGTCGGGAACGACGACGAGCAACGGGCAGATCTTCATCGGCGATCCGCGCCGGCACGTGAAGGGCAAAGCGATGGCGGCGTTCTTCCAGGATGACTGGCGCGTCACGTCGAAGCTGATGTTGAACCTTGGCCTGCGTTACGAGCTGGTCACTCCGATCTCGGAAGCGACGGATCAGTTCGCGAACTTCGATCCGGCGAAGGGACTGCTTCAACTCGGAAAGAACACCGATCACATGTGGAACGCGGACAAGAACAACTTCGCACCGCGTTTCGGATTCGCGTACGACGTCAGCGGAAACGGCAGAACCGTTGTCCGCGGCGGAGCGAATACGATTTTCGTAACGCCCGGCTGGTGGATTTTCCTTTCGCAGCAGAACACCAACAATCCATCGGTGGGACTCGCGACGAATCCCAGCGGATTCCTGTTGTGCCGCGGCGCGGTGAACACGACCGGTCCGGGATGCGCGAATGGAGTCGCGGCGGATCCAACGATCGGCGACATCCGCTCGGCGGGCCTGCCGCTTCCGCCGGCAGCAGTGACAAACGGCGTGCAGACGCCGCTGCCCGGCCAGCTCAACTGGAACCAGAACCCGGGCGTGTACGGCGGCAATATCTATCCCAGCTCCACGGATACGAGCGTTCTGAAATGCGGAACGAATCGTCTGTGCACCGTTCAGGCGACGGATCAGAATCTGAAGAATGCGTACGTGATGAGCTGGTCGCTGGGCATTCAGCACGGCATCACGCGCAACCTCTCGCTGGACGTCAGCTACGTCGGCAATCATGCGACGAAGCTGTTGTCGCTGGATTACACGAACACGCCGCCCATCGGCGCCGGTTATTGCATCGGATTCAGCGCCGCACAGATCGCGCAGGTAGCGGCAGCGGGGACTCCGTGTCCGGCGACGATCACGGCAACAACGGGCACCAATGCCAACGCCATCCAGATCGCGCGTCCGTTGAACGACAAGTTTCCCTACTACTCGTACATCTACACCGTTTCGAATTCGCTGCACTCCAACTACAACGGAGCGCAGGTGACGCTCACTCAGCGCGCCACGCACGGCCTCTCTTCAACGGTCGGTTTCACGTGGGCACACGCACTTGATCAGCAGACCGGCGAACGCGCCGGCCCGAACGGCACTCCGTTCAACTATCGCCAGGATTACTCGTCGAGCGACTTCGATATTCGCCGGCGATTCACGGCGACTCTGACCTATGCGCTGCCCAGCAAATCCGGACTGGGACAGCTTCTGCAGGGCTGGAAAATCACGTCGATCGTCAGCATCCAGAGCGCGCTGCCGTGGGGCGTGATCGGCAGCCGCAACGCCGACCCGACAGGCATCGCCGAATTCCAGGATCGATGGAACTTCTTCGGCGATGCGAAAGACTTCAGCGGACGCGGAACGGAAGCGGTCCCGTTCTTCCTGCCCGGCACAACGCCTCCCGCAGGAAAGACGGCGGCGGATCTCGCGATCAACAATCCGGCGTGCACATCGAAAGTCGGAGCGCCGGGATCGCTCAGCTATGTCGCGCTTCAGCGCTGGGGCTGCTTCGTGGATGGCGGCTCGGTGATGGTGCCTCCGGCCATCGGCAGTAACGGCAACATGACTCGAAACATGTTCCGTGGCAACGGCCTCCACACGTGGGACGGCTCGGTGATGAAGGACTGGAAGCTCAGTGAACGCGTCACCGGACAGTTCCGCGCCGAAGTGTTCAACGTTCTGAACCAGACTCAATTCGGAAATCCGCAGTTCAACGGAGCCGGCGGAAACAATCCGTTCGGAACCCCCGCGGCCTTTGGCGCGTCAGCGGCCACGCCGGATGTTTCGAATAATAATCCTTCCCTCGGAAGTGGTGGTCCGAGAGAATTCCAGTTTGGATTTAAGGTGCTGTTCTAAAACCAAATGCCAATGGGTCAGATACGAAATGCCAAATGTCATACCCATATGACATTCGGCATTTGACCAGTGCCCCATTGGCATTTAGTCTTTTCTCACTCTACGGGAGGAACACATGAAAGCCATTGTTGCCATCACTCTCTTGATTTTGAGTCCGGCGCTGTTTGCCCAGCAGACGGCGCCGGAAATCCCGTTCGATTCCGTTCCGAACTTCTTCAAGCTTCCGGCCGATCTGCATTTCGGCGAAGCGTCGGGAGTGGCCGTCAATTCGAAGGGCCACATCTTCGTGTTCAATCGCGGCAATACGACGGGACCGGCATACAGCGCAACGGCCGCGCAGGTTCTGGAATTCGGTCCGGACGGCAAATACATTCGCGAGATCGGAAAGAACCTGTACGCGTGGTCATTCGCTCACACCGTTCGCGTCGATAAAGACGACAATCTCTGGGCCGTGGACAAAGGGTCAGACATGGTGATCAAGTTCAACCCGGAAGGCCGCGTCACGATGGTGTTCGGACGGAAGAAGGAAGCTTCCGACGACACGTCCGAACCGTGGAAGCGCGTGAATCCGCCGCTACCGCCCGTTATTGGACAGTTCCGCCAGCCGACCGATGTCACGTGGGACACACAGGGCAACATATTCATCAGCGATGGCTACATCAATTCGCGCGTCGCGAAGTTCGACAAGAACGGCGATTGGGTGAAGTCCTGGGGCGAACCCGGCAAAGGACAAAGCCAGTTCGATACACCGCACAGCATTGCTGCCGATGCGAAGGGCAACATCTACGTCGCCGATCGCGGGAACTTCCGGATTCAGGTTTTCGATCCGGATGGAAAATTTCTTCGCGAGATGAAGCTCGATGTGCCGGTGCCCGCCGATGCTCGTCCATGGATGGGACCGACTCCGAATGCGCAAACCGTCGGCAGCCAGCATCCCGGCTCGCCGTGGGCCATCTGCATCACGCCCGGACCGAATCAGGTGTTGTATGCAGCGGACGCATTCCCCGGCCGCATATATAAAATGACGCTTGATGGAAAGATCACGGGCGTTCTCGGCAAGGCCGGCAAACAGCCGAAGCAGTTCGGATGGATTCACGAAATAGCGTGCCCGTCCGAGAATGAACTCTTCGTCGCGGAAATCGTAAACTGGCGCGTGCAGAAGCTGGTTCTGCATCCGGAACGCACGACGAGAACATCGAACTGATCATCAGCAGCCACAAAAGGCACAAACTTTTGTGCCTTTTTGTGGCTAATTCTTCTGCTGCTTCAAGATCGCCAGGACGCTTCGTTCCACATCCTCATCTGTCGTCGCCCACGATGACACGCTGATCCGCATGGCGGCGCGGCCGTGCCAGACCGTTGCGCCGCACCAGCATGTTCCTTCGTTCTGAATGGCCGCGATCACGGCACGAGTTCGCGCGTCATCGCCGAAGGAAACCAGCACCTGGTTGAGCACGACCTCGTTCAGGATCTCGCATCCAGCGGCACTCAAGCGCGCGGCAAACGCCGATGCATGCCGGCACGTGCGCTCGATCATTTCCGCCAGGCCACGTTTTCCGAGCGATCGCAGCGCCGCCCAGACTTCAACGCCTCGCGCGCGACGCGACATTTCGGGAGTGAATCGCATCGGCTCGCGCTGATTGTCGGCCGCGAGATACGGCGCCGAGAACTGAAGCGCACCTTCGAGCATTCGAGGATCGCGAACGAAGACGAGACCGCTGTCGTATGGAACGTTCAGCCATTTATGACAATCCGTCGCCCACGAGTCCGCGTTATTGAATCCTTTCACGAGATGCGCACGTTCCGGAGCGGCGGCCGCCCACAGACCGAATGCGCCATCGACGTGAACCCACGCGCCGGCTTCGTGCGCGGCGGCGCAGATTTCCGAGGCCGGGTCGCACGCGCCGGTATTCACGTTCCCCGCCTGAATACACACGATCGCCGGTCCTGAAATTCGCGGCAGGCGATTCGCGATCATCCTTCCCTGTCCGTCGGCGGGAACGCGGATTACGCGATCGCGCCCGAGGCCAACCAGCATCAGGGCTCGAAGCAGTGACGTGTGGACTTCATCTCCGACGATGACCGTGATGGGCGGCGCGCCGAATAACCCATCGCGTTCGACGTCCCATCCTGCGTTTTTCAGAAGTGCATGGCGGGCGGCGAGCAGGCCGGAGAAATTCGCCATCGTTGCGCCGGTGACGAATCCGGCGCCGGTTCCCGAAGGAAAATCGAAAATGTCGCGCAGCCACGCGAGACACACATCCTCGAGATAAACCCCGACGGGCGTCTCGATGCGAAGTCCCGCGTTCTGATCCCATGCGCCCGCGAGCCAGTTCGCCGCCAGAGCCGCGGGCAGAGTGGAGCCGTTGACGAAGCCGAAGTATCGGCCGCCGGCAGTGGCCACCGTTGCGGGAGATCCATATTCATCGAGCAACGCCAGAACATCGTGGGGCGCTTCACCCTCGACCGGTATGTTTCCGCCAAGCCGCGTCATGCGTTCCATGGCAGCCGAATCCGGAAATACGCGCCTGTCGGAAATCCCGTCCAGATAGTTTTCCGCGCGCTTCGCGGCGGATTGCAAAAGTGTGGAGTCCAAAAGTTTTTTCCTCCCAGCCAACGATTCTGCAACAGCGCGTGTCTATGCCGATCATGAAAACAAAACTTTCGCTGCTTATGACCATTGCGCTTCCACTGGTGCTGTCTGCCCAGGGCCGCCAGGATCGTCAGGATCGGCAGGACCGCCAGGGCCGGGTTTCGGTGAGGCGCTCGACAGACTACAACGTGGATGTTGACAAGGTATCTAGCTGCCGCGATCTGCGATTCACATTCGATCGCCAGCCGGCCGTCACGGAGGAAACTGAGTTCACATTGTCGGCTTCCCAGGTGTCCGGCTTGCGCGTTCAGTTGGAAAACAGCGGCATGAATGTCGGCGGTTGGGATCGCAATGAGTACTCGGTGAAGACGTGCAAAGCGGTGCCGAACGATTCAAATGCCACGGCGACTCTGCGCGATATCGCGACAACCAATACGAATGGACAAATCACGGTCACCGGTCCGAGCGATCGTGACTGGTATGCAAGTCTCATCATCATGGTGCCGCGCCTGACGACGCTGGACCTGCAGACCCGCAATGGGCCCATGTCGCTGCACGATTTCGCCGGACAGATCCAGGTGCACGCGACGAATGGGCCGATCAGTCTGAACAACGTCGGTGGAAGCGTTCAGGCCACGACGACCAACGGTCCAATCGCCCTGAAAAAAGGAAGCGGCGATCAACGCGTATCGGCCACGAATGGACCGATCGCCGTCACGCTCTCCGGCACGCGCTGGGACGGCCCGGGCCTGGAAGTTTCCACACAGAATGGACCGCTGGCCGTGTCCATTCCGGATGGATACAGTTCCGGTGTCGCCGTGCAGACGTCCACACGCTCGCCCATCAGCTGCCGTGCAAGCGTATGCGCCGATGCGGCGCGCGTTGCGGAAGCCCCGGGCTTGATCCGTTTTGGAAGCGGGAATCCCGTCGTGAAGCTCTCGACATCGCGAGGTCCGCTCGCCATCAACTCCGCAAAGGAGTAGCTAGTTGAAGTACGGACTCACTCGCGCGACCTGCTCCGGCGGAAACGTCCGCAGGAACTGGACCCGCCCGAGGAGTCCGGCTTTAACGAGTTCCTCGACTTGCTGCTGATTCGTATTCAGGGCATCCAGCAAAACGATCACCGTGTAACCTTCGTTCAACAGCTGCTTCACTCTATCGGGAGACGGTATAGACGGGTACGCCGGCCCCCCCGTATAGAACATCGCCTGAATTTCTTTTCGATCTCCAACGTTCAATACGATCGGCTTCCGAACCGAGTCGCGAATAGCAACCATGGTCTTTCGGAATCCAGTCGAGTCATACAGAACATTCCATGGACATACATCGTAGTTGACCCTGAAGCGCTCCATTGCAAGCGGAATAACAGCCAGGCATACGACCAGAAGTGCAAACGCCGCCGCCGCTTTGAAATATTTTCGAGTTTGCAGCACGACAAGCGGATAGACGCCAAGGAGAAGTACAGCCGGGACTGCCGGCGCAACGTACGAGTACATGCGCATCCTTGCGATGCTGAAAATCAAATAAGGCAACACCGCCCAGATTAAAAGCGCTCCAGGCGCGGGCTCGCGATAGCGCACGAACCGAACGGCTCCGAATACGACGCCGCCCAGCACCAGCAGATACGCAATCCACTCGATTCCCCCGTAGTGCGCCGGTATCAACTGTAGAAAGATGCTGGCGGGTTCATCGTGACCTTCGAGGGCCGTTGTCACGTGTTCCAGGCTGTACGAGAACTCTCGCGCGGACACTTGAGGCCATTGCCTCGAAGAATATATTTGCCACGGAAGCGCCGATGCCGCGGCCGCGATGGAAAAGTAACTCATCAGTTTGAAAGCGGACATTCGCGCGCGGTATCCCCAAAACAAAGCCGCTGCCACTGGAAACACGATCAGCGCCGGAAAGGTCTTTGTGAGGTATGCAACTCCGCCGATCACGCCTCCGGCTGCGGCCATCAAGGCGCTTTCCCGATTAGCGGCGAGGGCCGCCAGGTAGATCGAGAGTTCGACGAACACCGCGTTCGTCAAATCGACGTGATCGGAAGGAACCGTTCCCGAGACAAGCCGGATGAATAGCGGAGAGAGCGAATGAAACAGCATCGCTATCAATCCGGCGACGACGCCGTTGCCCTGCCACAACAAACGCGCCAGAAGAAACGTGATCAAAGGCGCAAGGCTTCCCAGAACAACGGACGGGATTCGCGCGGCGAGTTCACTCTGTTTGCCGAACGCGGCGAGCGAACCCGCCATCAGCCAAAGCGTCATCGGCGGCTTGTGAAGAAATATATGGCCGTGCGCCCAATCATTGTCGTCGAACCCGAGCACGGGATTGTCGATGAGCGTCGGAGTCAACGGGTGTGAGATCAGGTTCTCGGCAACGAGCACGTGGTAGGCTTCATCCCACTGGCTGAGGTATTCATGATTCGCAACTCTGAAACGCAGCCAGAACCCCATCGCGGTAATCAAGACCAGAGCGGCTGCAACGGCAATCCGGGATTTCAGGAATTGTGCGATCACCACCACGGACGCTCGACCCTATACACGTAAATGGAGCGGCCGACTTTCGCCACCGGTTCCCGTTCGCGCAGCGGTTTGTAGAATTGCCGCCCCGCTTCAGTGAAGTAAGGCCCCTGAAGGATCGTCGCGCTCACGGCGACGTAGCCCGGAAGCGGCGGAGTTGTGCCGGGAACAAAGGCATCGGAACCCGGAAGGAGAGTGCAATTGATCTTGTAGTACGCGGGATCGGCGCTTCCGAAATATGCCAGGTTGATGTGATCGACTCCGTTTCGATCCATCCACTTCTTCAAAGGCTTCAGGTCCTGTCCCCAATCCAGATTCGAATCGACGAGATACCGCGCGCCGTTATCCGGGCCGCCGACAAACTGATTGAAAAAGGCCAGCGTGTCCGGATATGCGCGTCCGAATTCTAGAAGATAAATCACGCCCAACACGGCGAGTACAGCACGGCTGCGAACATTTTTCTTCGCAAGCTCATTGCCGGCCGCAGCGCCAAGCATGATGACGAACGGGTAGATGGGAAGAATATGGCGTACTCCGATATTGATGTGCGTCGCCATCGCCGGACCGAGAAACAATGCGACCGGAAGCATAAGGAATAGTGCGGCGTCGCGCCCCCACGTCTTCCAGTTCTTGAACGACAGAATGACTCCGATGGTGAAAAGTACAATAACGGCGATCGGGGTCTTGATGAGGAAGACAACCGGAAAGTAATACCACCAGCCAACCGCACTGTAACGGCCGGCCAGAAACGCGCCGCGCTCCTGCATTCCCATCTGATTTACAAGAAAACCCTGAATGAAAGCGTTGGGGACCAGATGCAGCCTGTCGACCCAGTTCACGATCGCGGCAACAGCAGGCACTCGCGCGGCGACGAAGGGGTCGTCTTGAAAATGAAATGACCAGGCATTTGAATCGCTGGGCAGGTATCGGAATCCATAAAGTCCCCAGATCGAAAGCCATGCCGCGGCGACGAGGACAGCGGCGATAACGAATGCTTTGGCCGGCTTCATCGTACGATAACCAACGGTGAGGACGATCAAAACACCGCCGATCATGGGACCGAGCAGCAGAGCCGAAAATTTGCTGATCACAGCCAGCGAAAAAAACGCGGTCATGCCGGCGATGTTCGTAATGGACGCGTTTCGCATCACGCGCCATGCGAAATATAGACAGCCGAAAATGAGTAAAGCGACGCCGAAGTCGGTCGTGGCCAGCGACGAATTGGCGAGAAGGTTCGGTTCGACCGTATAGAGCGCGAGACCGAGGATCGCCGCCATGAAACCTTGCCACTCGTACAGCCAGAAGAAAAGCAGGACACCGAGAGCGACCCCCAGCAAGACCATCATGAAGCGCGCCGCATAAATCAGGCGATCCGCATCGTTATCCACATAGATGAACTGATGCGCCAATCCCCAATACTTTGCGCTGCTCGGCTCGGGCGGGCCGGGATCATCGAGAGTTACCGCATTCAGATTCACGCCCGGCATGAACAGCAGCGGCAAAGCCGACAACATTTTCATCAGCGGCAAATTGTCCGGACCATTCCGGTAATCGTGACGAACAAGCGCTGAATAACCCGCAGTCAAATGGATGGGTTCATCATAGACCGCGGATTTCTGTAAGTAGCTGAAAACCTGCAGGGCTATAAAGACGATCGCAAAGGCGAGAAGCGTCAGGGCGATATTACGCGCGTGAGTCAAGGCGCTATCTTAGCAATTTATTTGCGTTGATGTGCAGAGAGCATTACCATGCCCGACACCTCAGGAGGAGACATGCCGATTCAAAATGCGTTGACTGCCGTGATGAAGCTCAAACCCGACGACGGCAACTACAAGCCACGAGAAGAACTCAAGAGACTTATCGACGCATCCGAGGGCCTGGTCCAGGGCGCACTTCAACGCCTGGGCTTCGTGCATTTTGCTCGCTTCGTCTTCTTCAAGTTCGGCGACCAGCAATGTTTCGCCATCATCACTTCCTATGACTTCGATTTCGATGACTACATCAATGTGTTCATCGATGAACTCGGCGAGCTGTTCGACCGGATGCTGAGACATGTCGACGCTCCCAAAAACATTCAGGATTTTATTCAGAAGAACGAATCCGTGCGCCAGCACCGGCAGGAATTTATCGAGTATGTACGCAGTGTGGACGCTGCAAATGAGAACTGCGAAACCGCGCGACAGGTTTTGTTCTACAGTGCCTATCCCAGCCTTAGTGTCCAGCACATCTGGAAGCTAGAGAAGGAAGTCTATGCCTAGTCCAACACCTCCCGTCGATCCGGGCGATGTCCAGGGCCTTGTCCTGCGCGGATACAACCTGCCTTTCGTATGCCACTTTACGCTGCGCGTGAAAGATGACGTCAAAGCGAGGCGATTCATCCACAGGATTCTTCCCATCATTACTACGGCAGAAGAGGACGCCGACAACGATTCGTGTGAATACTGCCTCAATATCGCGTTCACGTTTCAGGGTCTGCATGCCTTGAAAATCGGCGACGTCGTTCCCCACGATCCGACGTTCAATGCATTTCGCGAAGGCGCGATTGCGCGTGCGGAGCAGCTCGGCGACGTCGGCGAAAGCGATCCGGACAAATGGCGAAGCGGAAAACGACGGTGGGAATTTGATGTCATGCTTTCGCTGCATGCCAACACCCAGCACACACTCGATCACTGGACAGCGAAGCTCGAAAGCGAGTTTGCCGGCGGCTACTCGGAAGTGGGACGCCAGGACCGGCTGGAAGGCGAGCTACTGAAGCTGGAAAACAAGCATACCAAGGTCTTTCATTTCGGATTTGTGGATGGAATCGCCCAACCGATTATCGACGGCGTGCCACGGCGCGAGCCCGATGGCGGCAAGGAACCGAATTCTCCGCCGGGAGCTTTTCTTCTTGGCTATCCGAGCCAGTGGAGGGATTACGCCTATCCACCCTTCAACAAGAAACCATCCGACCCACATGAAAAGGATGTCTGGAAATTCTGGCGGAATGGAAGCTTCTTCGCTTTTCGAATGTTGAAGCAGGATGTCATCCGCTTCGAACAGTTCCTGACCGCCGAATCCGAAAGGACAGGCTTGAACCGCGAGCTGCTTGCGGCCAAACTGCTCGGCCGCTGGCGCAATGGAAAACCGCTCACCCTGGCCCAGACCGTGGATTCCGAACTGCCCGTGGCCCTCTACAACGACTTCGATTATTCGGCCGATGCGGAAGGCTATCGGTGTCCGTTTGGCGCTCACATCCGCCGCGCGAACCCGCGCGATGATGCTGTCGCTTCGAGTGCGGGCACAAAGCACCGGCTCATCCGGCGCGGTATGCCGTACGGCCCCATGTTGAATCCGCTGCAGCCTGACGGGATCGAACGTGGTTTGCTGGGTCTATTCATCTGCGTCAATCTGCACGACCAGTTCGAGTTCGTGATGAAGAACTGGATCAACCTGAGCGGCTTCAACGGAAATCTCGCGGCAGACCATCGCGATCCGCTCGTCGGATCCCAAAATGAAAGTCGTGAGTTCGTCATTCCCGGCCGCGAGGACGATACTTCGGTTCAACTCTCGCAATTCGTCACGACACGCGGCGCAGCTTACTGTTTTCTGCCAAGCATCACCGCGTTGCGCCGGATAGCTGGAATAAAGGTTGGAGAAGAATACGGGCTGCCGGAGGAAGAAAGGATCATTGAGGAGATTGCCGACTTGACCCTCGGCTTGTCTTCGAACAAATATCGCAACGCCTCTCAACGCATTGCGCATCCGAAATCTCATGGAAGCGTCAAGGCCGTCTTCACGATCAACGACAAACTGCCCGAAGAGTGGCGAGTCGGAATCTTTGGGGGCCGCTCTTACGAAGCCGCGATTCGTTTTTCAAACGCCGACATGATCGATCGAGATGACACCCATGCCGATCTGCGCGGCATGGCGATCAAACTACTGTTACCTGGCGGAGAACAACAGGATTTCCTGCTTGTCAGTCACAAAGTCTTCTTCTCGCGCGACCCGAAGGATTTTCTGGCCTTCACAAGAGTCGTCACGGACTTATTCAACAAGTCCGCCTTCCCCCCGACTCCCGATGATTTCGACCGCGCCGTCGCCTTTGACTACGCGCGCCAGCGGCCAATACAGAAGCAAATCTTCATCGACATGCAGCTCAAAATGACGGACCCGTTAACGTATCCCTACTACAGCCAGGTGCCGTATCGATTCGGCGAAAAGAATGTTGTCAAATATCGAGTGAATCCAACTTCATCTCCGATCGACATTCCTTCCAACGACGATGATCCCGACCGATTGAGACACGCACTGGAAACGCATTTGAGGGAACAGGAAGTCACCTTCGACTTCCAGGTGCAGTTCCAGACAGATCCCGCGACGATGCCGATCGAAGATGCCGTTGTGGAGTGGGACGAAGAGGAATCGCCCTTCGTATCAGTCGCGACGATCACGATTCCGAAACAAGAGCTCACGGATGCATTCGAATCGTGGTCTTTCCGGCCATGGCACGCCTTGAAAGAACACGCGCCGCTCGGGGGAATCAATCGAGTGCGCAGGGCAATCTACGAGAAGGCCGCAGAACTCCGGAACACGCCGAAGAAAGCCACGACTACCGCATCAGGACAGACTTAATCCCCATGGGCCGTCGCCGACATCGTCTGGAGCTGGGACCTGGCTAACCTGAGATCGGCTGTTTCAAAGCCTTCGGAGAACCACTCGTAAGCGCCGGCCAGAATGTTGCGCGCCTCGTCTGCTTTGTTTTGCGCGCGCCACAATTTGGCGAGGCTCATCGCGGCGCGAAGCTCATAAGACTTCGCTTTCTGATTACGTGCGACCTGTAAGGCCTGCAGCAGTCTCGCTTCACCCTGTTGCACGTCGCCGAGCGCGGCGAGCAGGTCTCCCTCGACTCGCGCCAGGTCCGCCGTGTAGAAGACGGAGTGCGGCAGGTTCATATATGGGAGCTTCAAAACTTCCCGAACATATTCCAGGCCTTCCCGCGGATGACCGGTCGTACCCAATAACTCCGCGACCACAGCGCATCCGGACGGGCGCAGGACTTCGGTCCCCGTGGCGCAGTAACTCGTGAGACCGTCGCGCATGAGATCGATGCCCGGCCCCTTGTCTTTCTCGCGGCGAGCCTGAACCCATCCCTTCAGAAAAAGCCCTTCGGCCGTCCAGAGCTGAAGCTTGTGTTCGTTTCCCAGAGTGAGCAAGTCTTCGCCGAGGCGTTCGACTTCTTCGACCTCGCCACGCATCTGATGCGCAAGTCCGGCGAAAGAAGTGATCATGGCGAGCGTCGGTGCGTGCGCGAGCGTGCGGGCAAACGCGAGAGATTCATTCAGCAGTTGGACGCATTGATCGGGATATCCGAGATACCACAGCACGCGGCTCGCAAAGCTACGCATGACAATGCTGAACTCCAGACCGTAGTTTCGCGCGGTCGCGACTCTCGCGGCCGGATCATCGTATTCTTCGAACTTCCTGAAGTGATCCAACGACGACTCGAGCCGGCCGCCGAAAAACTTCGCGACACCCATGCTGAGATGGGCGCCGAGCAGCTGAGCGCGATCCTGCGAATTCTGCGCAAGCCGCATCATCTGTTCCGCGATATCCAGAGCGAACGTCAGCTCCAGGCGCGATACGTAATACGCAAAAAGTCCCCAGAAGACCGGAAAGCGGTGCGGGCTGTCGGGATTGGCGAAACACAACTCTCGAGCGCGATCGTACGTCTGCTGCACCTCCAGATTTCCGTAACCGTGCAATTCCTTCAAAGGCAGGCCCAGCGCGAGCAGAAGACCAAGCTCTTCGTCCGCCGAAACCGGCTTCTCGGGATCCACCTTGAGCCAGCGCAATCCGCGACGAGCCAGAAGGACCGCTTCGGTATACGCGAACAGTCCTGCCGCATGCCGCGATGCCAGTTTGAAATACTTCGCGGCATGCGGATACTCGTGCGCGGTTTCATACAAGACCGCGACCTGCGCGGCGACGTCGGAGTGGTTTCGATAGAACTCGACCAGCGTGTTCGCGATCGTGGCGCTCCACAACGTTTTTCGGGATGGCCGGATCGCGCCATAGAACTGGCGCTGATAGAAGATGTGCACGAACCTGTATCGCGACGTAGAGAGGTGATTGGGCAGTTCTTTTTCTCCGAGTCCGTGAATCAATCCATGGACGCGCTCGAGCTTATCGAGGCGGTCTTCGACTTCGGGAGTTTGCAGCTCGAGCACGCGAGCGACGACGGGCGAATCGAATTCATAGCCCTGAACGCTGGCCGCCGCGAGCAGTTGCCGATCGAGTTCCGATAGAAAATCGACTTTGCGCTGGATCATGACCGCGACCGACGGCGGAAGGTCGCGTTCGATTTCAGGCAGCTTCTCGGAAAGCGTCCACGCGCCGTCCACTTCCGAGATGAACTGCTTGTCGCGGAGATAGCGCAGCACCTCGACCATGAAGAATGGCGCGCCTTCCGTTTTCGCATGGATGAAGCGCGAGAACGCGGGCGGGAAACTGTTCACCGGGAAATTGAGCGCAAGATATCGCTCGACATCTCCAATGCTGAGAAAATCCAAAACGATTCTCCGGCAACGGCGCCGCGCTTCGAGATCGCGTGTGATCTGAATGAACCTCGGATTATTCAGCAGCGCTTCTTCAGGCCGATAATTCGCGACGATCAATATGCGAGTGGAGTCGAAGCGATTCGCGATGTAGGCGAGCAGATCGAGAGTCGCTTCATCCGCCCAGTGCAAATCGTCGAGGAACAAAACCAGCGGCACGGTCTTGGAGGCTTCTTCCAGGAAATTTCCCAATTCACGATTCAGCAACTCTCGCGAAGCCGGTCTGAATCTTCCGGCCAGTGAACTTCCAACTTCTTCAGTCGATTCGCCGCCCACCTGTGTATACCAGTCGGGCGCCATTCGTTTCATGAGGTGCGCGACGGATGCCGTTCCCCGACTGAGGTCTTCCAGCGCTTCCAGAAACGGCAGAAACGCTTCGGTGCCGGCCAGCCGCTCCGAACACAACCCGCGGCCGATGGCACAGCCGCGCCGCGTGGTCATCAGCTCTTCGAGAAAGTTTTCCACCAGCATCGTTTTGCCCATGCCCGGTTCGCCTTCGATGAGAACCATCAGGCCGGTGCCTTGCAGTGTGGAGTCGAGAAGCGCCTGCAGCTGAACGCGCTCGCGGTGTCTGCCGACCATGGGCTGGCGGAGTTCCGCCGGTTCGCTGTCGTTAAGGTAGACGCGGTCTCCGATTTCTTCGAGCTGCGAAACGATCTCGTCCGTCGTCACGCGCGACCGGACATCGCGATCGAGCATGCGGAGGATGAGCCGTTCGAACGCCGGAGGGATTTGCGGGCGCCACCGTGTTGGCGGCAGGATCGGACGCGATCGAATCGCCTCGAGAATCTCGAGTTCATTGCGCGCATGAAAGGGATGCTTTCCCGTCACGATCTCGTACAACACGATGCCGAGTGAAAAGATGTCCGTGGCTGCGCGGACGCGGTGTCCGCTCGCTTGCTCTGGCGACATGTAGCGCAGTGTTCCGAGCAGCGTCCCATCGGCGGTGTGAGTGCGCGGAATGGCATCGCCTTCGGTGACTTCCCACCGCGCGAGTCCGAAGTCCACGACTTTGACGTAGCCGTCATCGCGAACCATGATGTTTTCCGGTTTGATATCGCGATGCACCACGCCTCCGGCGTGCGCCGCGGAGAGCGCCTTTGCGATCTGGCTGACGATGCGCAGCAGCTTCTCGAACTCGATGTCTTTTCCGACGAGCGCGCGCAGCGTCTGACCGCGCACGAATTCCATCACGATGAATCGGCCGGCTTCGTCTTCCCCGGCATCGAAGATCGTGATGATGTTCGGATGATTCAGCGCGGAGGCGGCCTGAGCTTCGCGGACGAAACGGGCAACGGCGGCGGGTTGATTGGCAAGGCGGCTCTGCAGAAGCTTCAAAGCGACATCGCGCTGAAGCTTTTCGTCCCGCGCGCGGTAGACTTCGCCCATACCACTTTGAGAAAGCCTCTCTTCAATGAGGTATTGGCGAACTCGCGTTCCAATCACGGGCAGAGAATGTCACAACATTCCTCGAAAAAGCTAGACAACTGAATGAAAAATGGTATCAATAGCCGCTCGACGGAGGTTCGCGTGAGCGCTACTGCCCCATTTTCGATGATGACTCCCGCCGATCAGGCGGGACGCGTTGCCGCAGTCATTCTCAACAAGGTTCGAAACCTGGACTGGTACTACTTCGATTGGGACTTGCGAAGAGACTTCCAACTCGACCTGAACAAGCAACGTCCCAACATGGCCGTCCTTGCGCGAATCGAAGATCATCGCGTGGAGGACCGTAGCTCCCGCTACAAGTGGATCGGCACGGAAGAAGAAAAGAAAGATCTCCTGAGCTGCGTGCTGTCTGTTCTGCGGAACAATCCGGAAACAAGCCTCTTGCTCTTCCAGCGGATATTCGACATGAATGAGATTCCGGACTCATGGGCGAACCAGTTTCCGCTGAAGACTCTGAACAAGATTGTTCATTGGTTCCGCGACACTCGCTACGCGGCCAGCGTGAGGGCGAAAAACTACAAATCGCGCACGACGATCGTGGCGGAAGGCGATTCGTGGTTCCAGTTCCCTTTACCCGGTGTGCTGAAAGACATTGTTCGCCAATTCGAGTCGGACAACAACTATTCCGTCTCGACGCTTGCTGCGGGTGGCGACTGGCTTAGCACCATGCTTCAATCCAGCGAATACCTGACGGAACTCTCACGGCTGAAACCGGATGTTTTTCTTTTCAGCGGAGGCGGAAACGATCTAACCACCGACGGCCGCGTGGGATTCATCGTGCGCAAGAAGGATGAGCAACTCACACCGGAATTTGAAAGTTTGATCTCGCGCGTCTATGAAAAACACAGGCATCTCGTGCCGGACAAGCAGGATGCGTATCAAAGAGGTCTAAGGTGTTTCACCTGGGAATTCTTCAGCCTGGGAAATCTTATGGCCCTCGAGTACCTGCTGCTTGCCCAGAACTTCGCTCATACGAAGTTGGCGAACACGATTGTCATCACGCATGGATACGACTACATGATTCCAGCCCCGCGCTCAAATGCCAGATGGTGGCAGTTGATTCGATGGTTCGTGAATTATTGGCTCGAGGGCACCGGCCGCTGGCTCTGGATACCGATGCATGAAAAACACTTGTCCGAGGAGGACAAAAAGGACGCCGTCGTTGCGATCATAACGGAATTCAACGCCATCCTGATGAATATGGCGAACAACGTTAATGGGGGCCGCAATCCGTTCTTCCATGTGGACTGCCGCGGAACCGCCCCCACCAAAGATGATTGGTTCGATGAGATTCATTTGAGCTCCAAACGCTTCGCCGAAGTCAAACAATCCTTTTCCCTCTTGATCCAACACTTGAACGGAAAGCCGCGTTGGTACGAACACGGCTTCAACCACGAAGAAAAAGTCTTCAATCAGGGCAGCTTCGCCAAGATGGCGAGTGAGGCCGATCTTAGACCACCGCAATCGCTTCGATCTCGATCATGAATGCTTCGTGCGCGAGCTTCGAGATCTGCACGAGCGTGCTGGCCGGAGCGTTCTTCCCGTAATACTTCGCGCGGATTTCCCGCAGCGCCTGCATCTGCGACAGGTCGGTCACGAACGTCGTGACTTTCACGACGTTGTCGAACGTCGCACCGGCTCCGGCAAGAGCCGATTTCAGGTTTTCGAAAACCTGGGTTGTTTGCGCGACGAAATCGCCTTTTCCCACGATATTGCCCGATTTATCGAGCGACACCTGCCCGGCTATATAAATGGTGCGGCCACCATGGACCTGAACCACGTGTGTGTATCCGGTCGGCGCTGACAGAGTGGGTGGATTGAGATATTCAACATTGGGACGGCTCATAGCGGACCTCCTTTGTCTGACCTGAAGGGATTATATTTAGAAATTGGAGTCTTATGCGTAACGGAAGCGAAATCGATTCACCGGATTCAGAAAACGACAAACCTCCCGTGACACCTCCGGCCGAGCCGGAAACGCGACGGCGCGTCACGGCCGAGAGCATGGCGTCGAAGCAGCGCGACATTTCGGTCAGCGAGTTCTTCGCCAAGAACCGTCACCTGCTCGGATTCGATAATCCGCGCAAAGCGCTGCTCACCGCGGTGAAGGAAGCGGTGGACAATTCGCTCGATGCCTGCGAGGAAGCCGGCATTGTTCCCGAAATCTGGGTGCACATCGAACCGACGGGCACGAACCGCTTCAAAGTCGGCGTACAGGATAACGGCCCGGGCATTGTGAAGAAGCAGATCCCGCTCATCTTCGGAAAACTTCTGTACGGATCGAAATTCCACCGGCTGCGGATGAGCCGCGGCCAGCAAGGCATCGGCATCAGCGCGGCCGGCATGTACGGCATGCTGACGACCGGCAAACCGGTAAAGATCATTTCGATGACGTCACCGAGGAAGCCGGCCCACTACTTCGAAATCCAGATCGACACGCGGCGCAATCAGCCGGAAATCATCAATGGTAAAGGCGACGGCGAGGATATTCCAGCCGGAGAAAAAGGACAGAAGTACATCGCCGATCACGACATCGAGTGGGTGGCGAATTACCCGACGCCGGCGGAGCCGTCGCATCATCACAATCAGCTCAAGAGCGGCACGCGCGTGACGATCGAACTCGAGGGCCGCTTCGTTCGGGGACGCGGCAGCGTGGATGAATATCTGGAGCAGACCGCGATCGCGAATCCGCACGTCACGATTCATTACGTCGATCCGGACGGCGGCGCGACGACCTACACGCGATCGTCGACACAGCTGCCTGCCGAGCCTGTCGAGATCAAACCGCATCCTTACGGCATCGAACTCGGCCAGCTCGTGACAATGCTGAAGAACACGACGGCGGGAACCATGTCGCAATTCCTGACGACATCGTTTTCGCGCGTGGGACCCGGCGTCGCACAGCGCATCTGCGAAGCCGCGAAAGTCAGCACGCGCTCGAATCCGAAACGCATTGGCCGCCAGGAAGCCGATGCGTTGTACGTCGCGATTCAAGGCACCAAGATTCCCGCGCCCGCCACCGATTGCATTTCGCCGATCGGCGAGGCGCTCATCCTCAAAGGGCTGCATCATCAGCTTCCGGGCGAATTCTTCTGCGCGGCCACGCGGCCTCCCGCCGTCTATCGCGGAAATCCGTTCCTCATCGAAGTGGGATTGGCCTACGGCGGCGCGAGTCCAACTCAGAAGGTCACGCTCGAGACTCTGACCGAAATGCTGCAGGAAAGCGACGCGCGCTCGATCAAGCAATTCCTGCTGACGAACTTCGACGGCATCGGCGCGGCAGGCGCGGAGAAAATCCTGGAACAGTCGAGACTCGGCAGCCGCCAATCGCTGTCGAAAATGAAAGCGGAAGAGATCGCGCAGCTTCACGGAGCGATGAAGAACGTAAACCTGAGCGAAGGGCAGACGATGCAGGTGTTGCGCTACGCAAACCGCGTCCCGCTTCAGTTCCAGCCCGCGGCGTGCGCCATCACGCAGGCGGTTATCGGAACCAACTGGCGCTCTTACGGGCTCACGCAATCGCGGGGGCAAGTGCCGGTTGGCCCCGTGACCGTGTTCGTCCACATGGCCAGCGTGTGGGTTCCGTTCACAAGTGAATCGAAGGAAGCCGTCGCGTCGTATCCGGAAATCACGAAGGAACTGCGCCTCGGCCTGCAGGCTGTTGGACGAAAGCTCGCGATCTATCTCAATCGGCGCAAGCGCGTGAAGCAGGAAGGCGAACGCCGCGAAATCTTCCTGCGATATCTCGGCGAAGTGGCGCACGCCGTCGCCGCCATCAAGGAATACGGCGACCGGCCGCGGAAGGACTTCTATGGCCGCCTGGTGGACATTGCGAAACGGAAAACGGCTGTCGCCGATACGAAGCTCGACGACCGCGGCCGGGCGATCGAGCCGCTTGAAGAAGAGTTTGGAGACAATGTGCTGATCGTCAATCCGGAGGAAACCCCGAATGGCTAAGAAAACGAAGAAAACCTCCGACACGGTGACGCTCACCGCTAAAGATAAAAAGACTCTCGGATCGATTCGCGATCTCGCCGACGAAGTCGTGAAGTCTGTCGACCGAGGCCGGGCGCCGTACGTGGACATTCCGTCGCGCTCGTTGTCGAACGTCAAATTCAGCCAGTCGAAACGCATCATTGAAATGGGGAGCGGCACGAACAGGCGCGAGCTGTTCAATCTGGCCCAGGCGCGAAGCTACATGCAGACGCTGCTCGTCGGCACGGGATGCAAGCAGCTCATCGATCAGGGCAAGACAACCAGCATCCGCGGTCTCTTCTATCTGCTGAAGCACACGATCGAAGGCACGAGCGAAGAAACATTCGATACGCAGGACGAATGCGATCCCGTCATCGAGGACATGGAAGTCACGCTCGACGCGATGCGCGAAGAGCTTCATCTCTACGCGAAGAACGCCGGGGCGATGGTCGGCCCGATCACGCTCGTGGACAGCGGCGATGAGATCGACTGTTCGCGCATGGGTTCCGGCGGCTACAGTATTCCGTCGATCGTCGAGGCGGACATCGTTCAATTCAAGAAAAACTCCGCGAAGTTTGTGCTTCACGTCGAAAAGGACACGGTTTGGCGCCGCTTCAACGAAGACAAATTCTGGAAGACCCACAATTGCATTCTTACTCACGGAGGCGGACAACCGCCGCGCGGTGTGCGCCGAATGCTGCACCGCCTGAATCATGAATTGAAACTGCCGGTGTATTGCCTTCTCGATAACGATCCGTGGGGGTACTACATCTACAGCGTCATCAAGCAGGGTTCGATCAACCTCGCCTACGAGTCACGCCGCATGGCGATTCCCGAAGCGAAGTTTCTGGGGCTGCGCAGCGAGGACTATCAGCGATGCCAGCTCAGTCCAAGCGTGCAGATTCGCCTGAACGAGCAGGACATCAAGCGCGCCAAACAGATCGCGCAGTATCCGTGGTTCCAGCACAAGAAGCCGTGGCAGAAGGAAATCGATCTGATGCTGAAGAACGGTTTCAAACTGGAAGTCGAAGCGCTGATCAGCAAGGACATCAGTTACGTGACGGAAGAGTACACGCCGGCGCGGATCAAGGAAGCGAATTTCTTGGATTAGAAACGATTTTCCAATGGTCAGTTCCCAATTCCCAGCTCCCATATGGGAATTGGGAACTGACCACTGGAAAATGGTTCTCTACCTACCCCTCATACTGCAGCACATTGAGCCCCGCATTCCAGTCACTCACGTAAATCAGACCTTCCGTTGTGACGTAAATGTCGGCGGCCTTCGCGGCGAGCGCAACGTTCGGTCTCGGATCGACGAGTTTTTGCGGCGTCGGCGGCAGCCAGTACGCGATTTCTTTCGGGGAGTACTGATCCTTGATGTCGAACACGCGGACGCCGGCGACGTTGTAGGTCGAGAAGATCGTCTCTTCGCTGCGGAAACTTCCAGGACGGTTCTCGTGAAGATTGTGGGGGCCGAATGTGCCGAAACCGCAGAAGTCGCGTTCCTTCGGCGTCGGCAGCGTCGCGATCGTTACCGGATTCTCCGGGGCGCGAATATCCACAATGAATGTATGAAACAAACCTTTCGCACACTTCTCCGCATTGGCTTCATCCGCCACGATCACGAGATTGCGGCCGGGCAGCGGTAATGCCGTGTGCGTACCGCCCGGTTCCGGCGGCGACCAGTTGATGTGCGAAATCATTTTCGGTTTTGCCGGATCGCTCAGATCGTGAACGGTGAGTCCTCCGTCACGCCATGCGCCGTAACCGCGCGTCCCCGACGTGAGCATGTGATGCAGCGCGATCCGCTTGCCCTGCGGCAGGTTTGAAGGCTCGCCCGCGGCGCGATTCATTCCCGGGAACCACCACTTGCCGACGATCTCCGGCTTCGTGATGTTCTTCAGATCCACGATGCACAGGATGTGATCGGTGAATCCATCGAAGTGCGTCGCCGTGTAGGCGTAGCGTCCGCCCGGCCACCACAGCCGGTTGATGCCGAGGCCGGGCATTTCGAGGAACGCAATTTCCCGCATCTCTCCCGGCTTCGAAATGTCGTGAATGCTGAGGCCCGATCGAAACTTTTTCTTATTCGTGATGCTGTCGGCGAGAGCGTTTTCAAAATATCCGCGGATGTTGTCGTACGACTGCATCGCCACGATGTTGGCGCCGTTCGCGAGAAGGAGCATGTCCTCTGCGACCTGCATGTGATGCGTGCGCGTGAAATCTCCGCCCGTAAAAAAGCCGACGGGCTTCAGACGGCGCGGATCCGCCGCGTCGAGGATCGTGACGCCGTTGCTGAACATGTGACCGACGTACAGATGGCCGCGGTTCGCCATGATCTGAACGCTGTCCGGACGGCCGCCGATATCGCTGTACGATATGTGGCGAATCTTATGCCCGATGCCCTGCGGCGGTACTGCGGCCTGCTGCGGCATGAGCGACGACGCAGCCAGGCCCGCCAATGTCTTCATATGTTCGCGGCGATTCATGGAGGTATTTATAACGCCAGCCCGGCGCCATAATCCAGCCAATATGAATCCATCACGAATCAGTACGACGGTTTTCCCCGTCTAATGTAAGTTGATTCAGGGCTTCTGTCGCTTGAGATAGTTGCTCGCGCAATTGCTCCACGTCCGCGCCGTATTCTTCGGCTTTCTGGATCTGCTTTTCCGCTTCGGCACACGCCACTGCTGCCTTCTCTTGAAGACGCCGTCCGCTGTCGCGATGTTGCATGCGATAAGCGGTCAACGCGAGATTGATGAATGTCTTCGTGATCTCGATTTCGGTCGCAATGAAGTCGAGTCTCAACCGAACCGTATAGGCAGTATGGCGTTGCGCTTCCGCCCTGAGCTTCGCAAACGTCCGCCTCGGATTCATACTTCCAGCGTAGCAGAACCGGGACTCTTTCAGCTCACTCGTACTTCAACGCAATGGTCGGATCCACCGTCGTGGCACGGTGTGCGGGAATAAAACACGCAATGCCTGCAATAAGTACAAGGAACAACGATACCGCGGCATACGTTACGGGATCTGTTGCGGTGACGGTGAAAAGCGCCGATTCAAGGACGCGGCGCAGCGCGAACGCCCCCGCCAATCCCAGCACAAGACCGATGGAAACAAGCCACGTGGCCTCGCGCAGGACGATGACCAGAACATCCTGCGTGGATCCGCCAAGCGCCATTCGAATTCCGATTTCGCGAGTGCGCTCCGCGACCGAATAGGCCATCACCCCATAAATTCCGATTGCGGCGAGAATCGTGGCGACCGCTCCAAAAATCGCGAGAAGCAGCATATACAGCCGAAGATTTCGAACCTGATTATCCAGCGTCTCCTGCACCGTGCGGGCCTCGGCAACCGGAGTGCCGCGGTCCACTTCCGCAACGGCCGATTTCACGGCCGGAAGAAGAGTCATCGCATCACCCGCGGTGCGAATCACGAAATACATTCCCGAGCGCGAATACCAGTTCGGTCCCGTCCACTTTGACGGCTGCTGAAGGTGCGGCACATACATCGCTGCCATTTGCTCCTTCTGCATCGGTGAGGACGCCATATCGCGGACGACGCCGATGATTTCGCGCGGACGTTCGTCGGGCACCCAATCCAGCGTCACTCTTTTGCCGATCGGGTCTTCACTGGGAAAGTATCGGCGCCGCATGGTTTCGTTGATGATCATCACAAGCGGCGCAGTCGCCGTATCCCGGTCGTTGAAGTCCCTTCCTTCGATCACGGAAGTTTTCATGACGCCGAAAAAACCGCGAGTGACGGCGAAATACTCCGCGGTCTGTTGTGTGGTGTCTCCTTCGACGAAGAACGGCATCGTCCTGAACGTCACATTGCCGAAAGGCGGAACATCGCCGGCCGCGACAGAGACAACACCAGGTAATTGTTGCAGGCGATCGAGCACTTGTTCGAACCGTTGCGCGGGAACGGGGCTGATATCCCACAGACCCATGCCCCGATAACGGCCGAACGGTTTCACGGTTTCGTTCATCGTCAACCGATACTCAAACGTCAGGAGGTTCCTCGGATCCGCGCCGAGATCCTTTTCAATCACGTCGACGAAACTGTGAATCATCAAACCGGCGCCGATCAGCAAAACGAGCGCCAGCGCGATCTGCCCCGTCACGAGCACGCTGCGCATGCGCTGACGGTTGAGACCTCCCGCCGCGCCGCGGCCCAGTTCTTTGAGGGCGCCCGCAACCTTCGCTCGGGCAGCCTGCAGAGCGGGAATGACGGCAAACAGCAAGGCCGTCAGTACGACCATGAGGACTGTAAATGCAAGCACGCGACGATCGAGAGCGATCTTGTCCAGCCTCGGGAAGTCCGCCGGAGCGACGGCAAGAAACAGATTCATTCCCGCCCAGCAGATTGCAATTCCGAGCGCGCCTCCGAGCATCGCCAGCGGCAGTCCTTCGGTGACAAGCTGCCGGATGATGCGCCACTGCCCCGCTCCGAGCGCCATTCGCAGCGCAACTTCACTTCGACGACTGGCCATTCGCGCGAGCAACAACGCGGCGACGTTCGCGCATCCGATCAGAAGGACGAACGCAACAGCTCTTTCCAGCACATTGGGATCCTAAGCTTAGAATTCCACGTGGACAAGTTGTCGCG
>JADMIO012752778.1_pt1 | contig 70188 bp, 50 predicted proteins | sample 8958161 | NCBI WGS metagenome assembly JADMIO01 (sample SAMN16585339, study PRJNA669376) | soil metagenome | isolation source: Crop rotation soil | place: USA: Cullars Rotation, Alabama | collected 2011 | reverse complement strand
CTTTCCCCAGCACATACGACATTAATCGTGCCGATACCCAGGTTAGGCGCGCTGTCAATAACTATGACATCATAGTCATGAGCAACAGTTTCAATGGCCAGTCGGAGCATCAGGTGTGGATCGGTGGGCAGTTTACCTTCATCAAATTTGCCCATTAACTCAGTTTCAATACGGTGCAGAGCCAGACAGGAAGGAATAATGTCAAGCCCCGGCCAGCAAGTGGGCTTTATTGCATAAGTGACATCGTCCTTTTCCCCAAGATAGAAAGGCAGGAGAGTGTCTTCTGCATGAATATGAAGATCTGGTACCCATCCGTGATACATTGAGGCTGTTCCCTGGGGGTCGTTACCTTCCACGAGCAAAACACGTAGCCCCTTCAGAGCCAGATCCTGAGCAAGATGAACAGAAACTGAGGTTTTGTAAACGCCTCCTTTATGGGCAGCAACCCCGATCACCGGTGGAAATACGTCTTCAGCACGTCGCAATCGCGTACCAAACACATCACGCATATGATTAATTTGTTCAATTGTATAACCAACACGTTGCTCAACCCGTCCTCGAATTTCCATATCCGGGTGCGGTAGTCGCCCTGCTTTCTCGGCATCTCTGATAGCCTGAGAAGAAACCCCAACTAAATCCGCTGCTTCACCTATTCTCCAGCGCCGGGTTATTTTCCTCGCTTCCGGGCTGTCATCATTAAACTGTGCAATGGCGATAGCCTTCGTCATTTCATGACCAGCGTTTATGCACTGGTTAAGTGTTTCCATGAGTTTCATTCTGAACATCCTTTAATCATTGCTTTGCGTTTTTTTATTAAATCTTGCAATTTACTGCAAAGCAACAACAAAATCGCAAAGTCATCAAAAAACCGCAAAGTTGTTTAAAATAAGAGCAACACTACAAAAGGAGATAAGAAGAGCACATACCTCAGTCACTTATTATCACTAGCGCTCGCCGCAGCCGTGTAACCGAGCATAGCGAGCGAACTGGCGAGGAAGCAAAGAAGAACTGTTCTGTCAGATAGCTCTTACGCTCAGCGCAAGAAGAAATATCCACCGTGGGAAAAACTCCAGGTAGAGGTACACACGCGGATAGCCAATTCAGAGTAATAAACTGTGATAATCAACCCTCATCAATGATGACGAACTAACCCCCGATATCAAGTCACATGACGAAGGGAAAGAGAAGGAAATCAACTGTGACAAACTGCCCTCAAATTTGGCTTCCTTAAAAATTACAGTTCAAAAAGTATGAGAAAATCCATGCAGGCTGAAGGAAACAGCAAAACTGTGACAAATTACCCTCAGTAGGTCAGAACAAATGTGACGAACCACCCTCAAATCTGTGACAGATAACCCTCAGACTATCCTGTCGTCATGGAAGTGATATCGCGGAAGGAAAATACGATATGAGTCGTCTGGCGGCCTTTCTTTTTCTCAATGTATGAGAGGCGCATTGGAGTTCTGCTGTTGATCTCATTAACACAGACCTGCAGGAAGCGGCGGCGGAAGTCAGGCATACGCTGGTAACTTTGAGGCAGCTGGTAACGCTCTATGATCCAGTCGATTTTCAGAGAGACGATGCCTGAGCCATCCGGCTTACGATACTGACACAGGGATTCGTATAAACGCATGGCATACGGATTGGTGATTTCTTTTGTTTCACTAAGCCGAAACTGCGTAAACCGGTTCTGTAACCCGATAAAGAAGGGAATGAGATATGGGTTGATATGTACACTGTAAAGCCCTCTGGATGGACTGTGCGCACGTTTGATAAACCAAGGAAAAGATTCATAGCCTTTTTCATCGCCGGCATCCTCTTCAGGGCGATAAAAAACCACTTCCTTCCCCGCGAAACTCTTCAATGCCTGCCGTATATCCTTACTGGCTTCCGCAGAGGTCAATCCGAATATTTCAGCATATTTAGCAACATGGATCTCGCAGATACCGTCATGTTCCTGTAGGGTGCCATCAGATTTTCTGATCTGGTCAACGAACAGATACAGCATACGTTTTTGATCCCGGGAGAGACTATATGCCGCCTCAGTGAGGTCGTTTGACTGGACGATTCGCGGGCTATTTTTACGTTTCTTGTGATTGATAACCGCTGTTTCCGCCATGACAGATCCATGTGAAGTGTGACAAGTTTTTAGATTGTCACACTAAATAAAAAAGAGTCAATAAGCAGGGATAACTTTGTGAAAAAACAGCTTCTTCTGAGGGCAATTTGTCACAGGGTTAAGGGCAATTTGTCACAGACAGGACTGTCATTTGAGGGTGATTTGTCACACTGAAAGGGCAATTTGTCACAACACCTTCTCTAGAACCAGCATGGATAAAGGCCTACAAGGCGCTCTAAAAAAGAAGATCTAAAAACTATAAAAAAAATAATTATAAAAATATCCCCGTGGATAAGTGGATAACCCCAAGGGAAGTTTTTTCAGGCATCGTGTGTAAGCAGAATATATAAGTGCTGTTCCCTGGTGCTTCCTCGCTCACTCGACCGGGAGGGTTCGAGAAGGGGGGGCACCCCCCTTCGGCGTGCGCGGTCACGCGCACAGGGCGCAGCCCTGGTTAAAAACAAGGTTTATAAATATTGGTTTAAAAGCAGGTTAAAAGACAGGTTAGCGGTGGCCGAAAAACGGGCGGAAACCCTTGCAAATGCTGGATTTTCTGCCTGTGGACAGCCCCTCAAATGTCAATAGGTGCGCCCCTCATCTGTCAGCACTCTGCCCCTCAAGTGTCAAGGATCGCGCCCCTCATCTGTCAGTAGTCGCGCCCCTCAAGTGTCAATACCGCAGGGCACTTATCCCCAGGCTTGTCCACATCATCTGTGGGAAACTCGCGTAAAATCAGGCGTTTTCGCCGATTTGCGAGGCTGGCCAGCTCCACGTCGCCGGCCGAAATCGAGCCTGCCCCTCATCTGTCAACGCCGCGCCGGGTGAGTCGGCCCCTCAAGTGTCAACGTCCGCCCCTCATCTGTCAGTGAGGGCCAAGTTTTCCGCGAGGTATCCACAACGCCGGCGGCCGGCCGCGGTGTCTCGCACACGGCTTCGACGGCGTTTCTGGCGCGTTTGCAGGGCCATAGACGGCCGCCAGCCCAGCGGCGAGGGCAACCAGCCGAGGGCTTCGCCCTGTCGCTCGACTGCGGCGAGCACTACTGGCTGTAAAAGGACAGACCACATCATGGTTCTGTGTTCATTAGGTTGTTCTGTCCATTGCTGACATAATCCGCTCCACTTCAACGTAACACCGCACGAAGATTTCTATTGTTCCTGAAGGCATATTCAAATCGTTTTCGTTACCGCTTGCAGGCATCATGACAGAACACTACTTCCTATAAACGCTACACAGGCTCCTGAGATTAATAATGCGGATCTCTACGATAATGGGAGATTTTCCCGACTGTTTCGTTCGCTTCTCAGTGGATAACAGCCAGCTTCTCTGTTTAACAGACAAAAACAGCATATCCACTCAGTTCCACATTTCCATATAAAGGCCAAGGCATTTATTCTCAGGATAATTGTTTCAGCATCGCAACCGCATCAGACTCCGGCATCGCAAACTGCACCCGGTGCCGGGCAGCCACATCCAGCGCAAAAACCTTCGTGTAGACTTCCGTTGAACTGATGGACTTATGTCCCATCAGGCTTTGCAGAACTTTCAGCGGTATACCGGCATACAGCATGTGCATCGCATAGGAATGGCGGAACGTATGTGGTGTGACCGGAACAGAGAACGTCACACCGTCAGCAGCAGCGGCGGCAACCGCCTCCCCAATCCAGGTCCTGACCGTTCTGTCCGTCACTTCCCAGATCCGCGCTTTCTCTGTCCTTCCTGTGCGACGGTTACGCCGCTCCATGAGCTTATCGGGTCCACTCGCGAACGCAGAAAGGCCCACCCGAAGGTGAGCCAGTGTGATTACATTTGCGGCCTAACTGTGGCCAGTCCAGTTACGCTGGAGTCACTAGTATTTAGGTGACACTATAGAAGCGGCCGCGACAACTTGTCCACGTGGAATTCTAAGCTTAGGATCCCAATGTGCTGGAAAGCCGGGCTCGCCTTCGCCGCGATTCGGCCGGCGGGATCGGGTCGGGCGAGTGAGTGGCCATACCGGTATCGTACACGAGTTCGCACGGCGTCGTTACAGCATTTGGCTGAGGGCATGTCAAGAACTCTCGCAACCGCCTTCGGTTCCCGATCCAACTTTGGTACACTCACCCCATCCACTTCTCGAAACCCGCCGTTCTGCCGGGTTTCTTCACCCTTTCGGGAGTCCAGGTCATGTCAGAAACTCAGGAAAAAGCCGGCAGCGGCCGTGCGGCCGATGGGCGGTTTCGCAAGGGCAATCGCGGCGGGCCGGGCAATCCGTTCAATCGGCGGATCGCGGAGTTGCGGCGGGAGCTTATGGAGGCCGTCAGCGAGCGGTTGCCCAAGATGGTCGGCGCCCTCATGGACAAGGCCGAGGCGGGCGATGTTGCGGCGATCAAGGTCGCTCTGGAGTACTCGATCGGCAAGCCGTTGCCGGCGGTGGATCCGGACCGCCAGGATGTCGAGGAATGGAAGCTGGCGGCCGAGTCGATGGTGAGCCGGGAGGCGGTGGAGGCGGTCGCGATCGAGCGGGTGCCGGTGGCGTTCGCGACGGCGCTCGCGGACGTGCAGGCGAAGGTCGCCCGGATGGAGATGCTGTTCCCCAGTCCGGAAGCCCTCGCCCAGCGGAGCCGCGAGGAACAGACGGGCGTCCGCGAGCTGGCGGAGGAATTGCAGGAAGAGCGGCGAACCTATCTGGAGGACAAGACGTTTCGCCAGCGATGGAACGAGAGTTGCCGGCGGGCGGAACAGGCGGAGGCCCGGACAAACGGGGATAACGGCTCGGAAATCGGCGAGCCACGAGCGTCCGCCACGGGAGCAACGAGGCGCGAGAGCGTGACTGCTCCAATCGCTGACGCTCATGGCTCGCCAGCGGTCCGGAGAACATCGCGGTTGCCAAACGGGGTTAACGGCGAAGCGGAGCCGGCAAACGGCGAAATCGGAGACGCGTCCCCGATGGCAAACGGCGGTTGACGCCTCGGGACGTTGGCAAACGGCGTTAACGGTGGTCCGCTCCTCTCACCGAGCCCAGCCCCAAAGGGCGACAGATAGTAGCCAGGGGCGTGAGCCCCTGGCAAAAAGAACCGGCGTGTCCTCGGGCGACCACCCGTCGCCTCATTTCGTAAGCGACGACAATATCCCAGCCCGAGGACACGCCGGTTCTTTTTCCAGTAGGACGTGGGACGCCCTCCCGTTCTTGTTGGTGCGGACCATAGAGGCCGCTGTCACACGTACCATTGGGAGGATTGAGCCATGCGTTTGCGTCGCGTTTCGTTGTTCCTGGGCTGTGCGGCGTTCGTTGCCCTCGCCGCTGCCGCGTATAGCTGCGGCATCTACGGCGGCGACGCCGTCGAGGAGATCCTGGCGAAAGACGCCCGGGTCCCCGGCCCCATCATGAAGAGCATCATTCACGGCAACGTCCTGGTCGCCGTGCTGCTGGACAAGCGTCTGGTCACCGTCGATCTGACCACCGGCGCCTCCAAGGTCCTCGCCACCATCGACGCGCCCGCCCCCATGCTCGACGTGGCCGGCAACAAGGTCTGCGTGATTTCCAAGAACCGCGTGATGATTGTCGATCTCGCGGATGGCAAGACGACTCAACTCGGCGGCGTCGACCACGAGATCACCGCGTCGGGCTTTCTGTCGTCCGATCGCGTCTTCGTGCAGGGCGGACCGCAGATCAAGGTGATCGATGTCGCCGGCGGCAATGCCGTGAAGAAGTTCTCGCTCGGCAAGGCCGACCCGAAATCTCATTCCATGGGCTTCCGCACGCTCGGCCGATCGGGCAAGCACCTGTACGTGAGCGTCGCCAGCGAGAAGGGCGCGGTGGCGGTGGTCGACCTGGAGACCGGCAACATCGCCGATCGCTGTTCCGCGGCCGAGTTGAAGGTCAACGCGGCGCTCACGCATCACAGCGACTACGTTTTCGCCGGCGACAAGGTGTTCGTCCTCTCCAGCCGGCTGGCGTACGGCGTCTGGGCGGAAACCATCGGCATCATCGATCTGAAGAGCCGGCAATACACCGCGATCAAGATGCCGTCGAACACCATGTCGACGCCGTCGCTCATCCCCGGGCCGCGGAACACCGTCTTTCTGACGAGCCGCAACGGCACGCATCAAATTGACGCCGGCGGCAATGTCACGGCGATCCTGCCGTCGGACGAACGGAACGAGGCCCTTCTGCTCGGCGTGTGGCAAGGCAAGGGTCTCGTCGCGGAACGGAGCGAGCGACTCCGGCAGGTGGCGTTGCCCACGGCGACTGCCCGGGTGAAGTAGGCCAATCTCCCTGTGCCGCGGGCGGCTTGTCCGCCCGTGCGTCCCGTGCGAGAACATTATCCTTGGCACGCGTGACAGGGTCCCACCAACAGTTCACATGTCACGCGTGGGGAGCACGGGCGGACAAGCCGCCCGTGGCACGTCGACGTCACTTCTTTGGTGCGACAAATGCACTCCGTTTTATCCACGATGCTTCGACTCACTCTGCTCGGCACGTGCCTCGCCGTCGTCGGATGGTCGCTTTGGCCGCACCGGCCGCACGTCGACTCAACCGATCCGCATCTCGGCCAGGCCGTCGCCGACTTTCGCCTGCCCGATCATCACGGCCAACCGCACTCGCTCTCCGATCTCGCCGACACACCGATCGTCGTCATCGTCTTCCTCGGCGCCGAATGTCCGCTCGCCCAGCTCTACGCCCCGCGGCTGGCCGAGATGAGCCGAACGTATGGGCCGCGCGGCGTCGCCTTCCTGGCCGTCAACGCCAACGCCCAGGATTCGCTCGCCGACATCACCGCCTTCGTTCGCACGCACCGGCTGCCGTTTCCGGTCCTGAAGGACCCCGATCACGCGGTCGCTGACAGGCTCTCCGCGGTGCGGACGCCGGAAGCGTTCGTGCTCGACCGCGATCGCATCGTCCGCTACTGGGGACGCATCGACGACCAGTACGCGATCGGGATTCACAGCGGCCAAGTCCAGCAGCACGATCTCGCCGACGCCATCGATGACCTGCTCGCCGGCCGCCCGGTCGCGCGGCCGGCGGTCGCGTCGATTGGATGCCGCATCGGCCGAATGCCGCACGGCACTCCCACAGGTGACATCACCTATTCGCGCGACATCCGCCCGATCGTGGAAAAACGCTGCGCCGAATGCCACCGCGCCGGCGAGATCGCCCCGTTTTCTCTCACCGACTACGCGGACGTGGTTGCCTGGTCCGCGATGATTCGTGAGGTCGTCACGGATGGCCGGATGCCGCCGTGGTTCGCCGACCCGAAGTTCGGCCACTTCAAGAACGACGCCCGGCTCACGCCCGACGAGAAGCGACTCTTGACCGCCTGGATCGACAACCACTGTCCCGAGGGCGAACCCACTGGCCCGATCACGACGTTCCAACCCGGCTGGCGCATTCCGACTCCCGACCAGGTCGTCTTCATCGCCGACGAGCCGCACGCGGTCCCCGCCGAGGGTGACGCCGACTACGAATATTTCCTCATCGACCCAGGCTTCACCGAGGACAAGTATCTCCAGTCCGCGGAGGTGCGACCCGGCAACCGAGCCGTCGTCCACCACGCCCTGGTCGCCGTCGTCCCACCCGGCGAGACGAAGATCCAGTCCGACACCCTCGGCGCCCTGCTCGACTACGCCCCCGGCATGCCGCCGATGATCCTGCCCGAAGGCACGGCCCTGCGCGTGCCGGCCGGCTCGAAGTTCCTCTTCCAGATGCACTACACGCCGAACGGCTCGCCGCAACACGATCGCAGCTACCTGGGTTTCGTCTTCGCCGATCCCAGGACGGTAACCCGTTGCGTGCAGGGCGGCGCGGTCGTGAACCAGTCCATCGACATCCCGCCCGGCGCGGCCGACCATCGCCTCACCGCGGAGCATGTCCTCCCGCAGGATGTACGTCTCCTGAGCCTGTCGCCGCACATGCACCTGCGGGGCAAATCCTTCCGCATCGAAGTCCACCATCCGGACGGCCGCCGCGAGGTGCTTCTCGACGTGCCGCGCTATGACTTCAACTGGCAACTCCGCTACGACCTTGCCGAGCCCAAGTTCCTTCCGCGCGGCGTCCGTCTCGTCTGCGTGGCCCACTACGACAATTCCCTGAGCAACCGCGCCAATCCTGATCCAACGCGGAACGTTGTCTGGGGCGATCAGACGTCGGACGAGATGCTGATCGGGTTCTTTGCGTTTGTCCCCGAACAATGAGCGCCGCGCCGCGCGAACCTGCTGAGCCGGAGAGCGGTCGTGATTCTGTCAGGTTTGCTTTGTGCAGACGTGTGGGTAGAATTGCTCTCGTCTTGGTCACGAGACATCGCCCCCGTAGCTCAGCTGGATAGAGCATCGCTTTCCTAAAGCGAGGGTCGCAGGTTCAAATCCTGCCGGGGGTACTGACCGATGAGTCGCGCGGCGCCCGCCTCTCGTGACAGACCACTTCAAGGCTTGCGAGGCCGCCGCACGATCGGCGTGGCGGCCGTGTTGTCGTGCTGCACGAGTGCCTCTTGAGCGTTCGCCCAGGCCGCGCCTTCGGTCGGTCCGGTCGCGATCTGGAAGCTCCCTTCTTCCGGTCCCTCGAACACCGCCCACGCCTTGGAGGCGTCCACATTCGTCAGCTCGCAAGCAATGGCGGCCGGGCAGCCGATGCGAACGAGTCAGCATGGCGAGATCCCATGGTCTATTCTCCAATGGGAATTGAGGCAAAAAGCGAACATGCACCGCGCCGATCGCCAAGATTTTTCTTGCTAAATTGCGGAGCGAGTGATTATCGTAGGGCGATGCTTTTTTCCTCCAGGTTTCGTCGGAGTGGCGTGATCGCCACGGTCGCAGTCGTTGCGCTCGTGGCCGTGATCGCGGTCTGCTACGACAATGTCGCCCGGCACGATGGCGAGATGCTCAAGCATCAAGCCGTCCTCCAGCGGTTGCACCTGTTGGCGAAGATGGAAAATCAGCAGCAGGTCTTTTGGAGAGACCACGGCGTCCAGCGCAGTGATCTTGTCGGTGTCAGCGACACGATGGCGTACGACCGGGCGTTCGCCAAGCTCAAGGATCGGACGGGTTGGCGGTTCAAAACGCTGAACCAGCTCGATGCGAAACTTGCCGGGGCGTTCGAACGACTTTCGCAGGCGGCGGAGGAGGCGACCGAGCGGCGGTGCCTCGAGTTTCTGCCGCGGATGGAAGCGGAGCTGGCCGCCGCGGCTGCAGCAGACGTGGAGGCCGTTCAGAAGCGATGGATGCGGGCGTGCCGGGCCCGGTGCACCGAGGACTTCGAGCGGCTGAGCGATGAATCGTCGACGTCGTTCGCCAGTCGTTAATGATCACTTCGTTTTTTCGATTCCCTTCGCCGCCGCGTCCTTGACGTACTTCTCGTTCTTCTCGGTCCGCGATTCGTGCAGCCGGGTGTAGATGCCGCGTGCCGCAGTCTTGTCTCCCTCGGCGAGGAGGCGTTCGGCAAGATGGAAACAGACATCGGTCGCGGCGCTGCGGTCGGCCCCCTTGGCGGCCTCGGCGAGCTTCAAGAGGCGATCGGCGGATGCGGCGTCGGGCAGGTTCGCCAGGGCCCACGCGGCGGTCGGGCGGACATCGTCTTCGTCGAGCAGTTTCTTGAGTGCGTCAGCAGACGACTTGTCTCGCAAGGTTCCCAGGCCATGCACGATCGCGATCCGTTGTTTTCCCTTTGCCGTCGGCAGCGCCGTACGGAACGGCTCGGCGGCGCCGATCGCGAGCAAGGCCTGGGCGGCGGACTCCGTCAGTTCCGTGTCGAGAAGTTTCTTGCCGAGGGCGGCGGCCTCCTTGTCCGTGCCCACGAGCTGAAGCTGGGCGATCACGAACGACTGGATCGGCTTGGATCGGTCGCCGTCGAGTGCGGCCGCCAGGGAACGGGCAACGGTTTCGCGAGCTGTCTTCTGCTTCTCGTCGCCGACGCGCATGACGATGGCGTGGATCGCGTGGCGAGCCTGGCTGTCGCCGCCCTTGGGCGAGAGCAGTTCGACGAGGCCGGCGATCGACTTGTCAGGCTCCTTCATTAGCTCGGCAAGGGCGGCGTCGATCGCGGCCTTGTCGATCTCGGCGAGGGTGCCGTCTTTCTTCGCCGGTGTCGGGAACTTCGCGACCAGTTCTTTCAGGCGGTCGTCGGGTTGTTGGGCGAAGAGAGTTGTGAGAGTGAGGACGGCGACCAGCAGTCCAAGCGTGCGGATCTTCATTTCGACCTCGCGGATGTTTCACGGGTTAATGAATTCGCTAATAGCTGTTAGCTAACAGCTATTAGCGAATGGATGACACTTCGGTCTCAGCGAGCCTTACAGATGCCACGGCCCGCGCATCGGCGGGTTGGCCAACCGGTTCGCTTCCTCGTCGCCGACGATCACCTCGCGGACCGGGTCGAAGCGGATGCGACGGCCGACCCTGATCGAAATGTTCGCCAGGTGCAGAATGGTGGCGGCGCGGTGGGCGGCTTCGGCGTGGCCGCCGGGCTGGCGGCGGGTGCGGACGGCGTCGGCGAAGTTCACGAGCGGCTGCGGATCCGGCATCGCGCGGACGCGGGCCTGGTTCTCTTCGCTAAGGTCGTTGATGGTGACGTTGCGGGCCTGGCGGCGCGTGTACGGCTCGCCCCATTCGCCGCTTTCGAGGACGAAGGTCAGGCCGTCGGCGTAACGCAGTTCGACCCATCCCCACATGCCGGTGACTTCGGGATGGGCCGGCGGAGCGTGGGCCTCGATCTCGACCGGGCTCGTGTCGTCCTTGCCGAAGGTCCACTGGATGGGGTCGAAGAAGTGCTGGCCCATGTCGCTGAGGCCGCCGCCCTCGTAATCCCAGTAGCAGCGGTGGGTTCCGCCGAATCGTTGCGAGACGAACGGCTTGAGCGGCGAGGGGCCGCAATACATGTCCCAGTCGAGATTGCGCGGCACCGCGGACGTCGGCAGTTCGGGCCGGCCGCTCCACTCGCGGACCTTGAACCCGCCGCGGCGGACGTAAACGCCCTGGCAGTTGTTTCCCAGAAGGCCGCTGCGCATGATCTTGTGCGTGAGGATGTTGTCGCGGCTGGTGCTGGCGCCGAAGCGGCCGAACGTGCCGACTTGCAGAACGACGCCGTAGCGGTTGACCGCATTGACGATCGCCCGGCCCTCGGCAATGGAACGAGTCAGCGGCTTCTCGCAGAGGATGTCTTTCCCCGCCTGGGCGGCGGCGATGGAAATGAGGGCGTGCCAGTGCGGCGGCGTCGCGATGGCGACGAGGTCGATGTCCTGCCGGTCGAGCACGCGGCGGAAGTCGGTGTAGATGGTGCGGTTGTCGGCGCGGTCGAGGAAGCGCACGTCGCAATCCGCGAGCTTGCGGACGGTGAGGCCGCGGTTCATGTCGGCAAACGTGCCGCCGCCGCGGCCGCCGCAGCCGATCAGGGCGGCCCCGAACGTGTCGCTGGGAGCGACGAAGCCCTGGCCGCCGAGCACGTGGCGCGGGACGATGAGCGGACCGGCGAATGTTGCTGCGGCGGCGGTTTTCAGAAATCGACGGCGAGAGGATCGTGTCGGGGTCATGGGACGCTCCGAGATGTTGTGCGGCTCGGCCGCGTTAACGTTGGAGGTGATCGTACCACGGCCCGCGAACGCCGCCAACTAATTCGGATCCAGCGGTTCGCCGACTGGCGAAGGATTTCTGGTCCAGCGGACAATAAGGGCATGTCCGGTCCAGGAGGTGAGATGGCCGACAACCGGGACGAGCGGCGCGATCGGGAGTTGCGCTGGCGCGATCAAGCCATGGCAGGCGATCGGCAGGCCTGGCGGGCGCTGTACGACACGGCGTTCGACGGCCTGGCTGCGTACGTCCAGTGGCGCTGCGGCGGCCTGCGCGGCTGGGCGGATGACGTTGTGCAGGAAACCTGGCTCGTCGCGGTGCGGCGGCTCGGCGATTTTCGGCCGGGCGAGACGTTCTTTCTCAACTGGCTGCGCGGCATCGCGGCCAACGTGATTCGCAATCAGCTCCGGACGCTGAAGCGACTGCCGATGGCGCTGGGCGAGCGAGACCAGGCGGCGGCGAGCCCGGTCGACAACGTCGGCGAGCACGTGGCCCGGGCGCTCGCGGAGTTGCCGGCCCATTACGAAGCGGTGTTGCGAGCGAAATATTTCGACGGCCTGCGCGTCGAGCAGATCGCCGAGGAGACGGCGACCAGCGCCAAGGCGGTCGAGTCGCTGCTGAGCCGGGCGAGGGCGGCGCTCCGCGAAGCGTACGAACGACGGCATGCGGTGCAGGACCGTCTGCTCTGATCGGCATGCCCAACGAAGACCGCCGCCTTGCCTCCGAGGCCTGTAAGGCCGTCTCCGTCAGCCCAGGGCGAAGCCCTGGGACCGAACGCAGGTAGCGGACCTCGGCCCTGTAAGGGCCGCTCGCGATGGTCGTCACGCGATCACTGCGAACGCCCCTTACAGGGGCGATGAATCGTCCCCTCTGACTTCCCAGGGTTTGACCCTGGGCTGACAGAACCGGCCCTACAGGCCGGCGGCGGGTTTCATCGGAGCGAACAATGAACGAGTTGCCGGACGACCTCGAGGCGATCCTCACGTTGCCGCCGACGGGCACCTCGCCGGAAATGCGGGAACGGCTGCTGCAAGAGACGTCGGCGCTCCTGCCGCGGCGAGCATCGCCACGGCGGCGAGCGGTGTTGGCCGCCGCCGCCGTGCTTCTTGCGGTTGGACTCGGATGGTTTTTCCTGCGTTTCCGTGCGACGTCGGTCGTCGTGGATCCGGCTCCGCAGCCATCGGCTCCCGTCGCAAGCGCGATCGCGATCTCGGTCACGGCGGTCGATCTCGAATGGAAGGCGTTTGACAGCGCCCCGAAGGAACAGTCGAAGCGCTACTGGAACGCCGGTCACGCGTACATCGGCGCCCACGCGGACTACGAGAGCGCCCTGCGCTGTTATCGCCAGGCGCTCGAGACGGGCACGGCCGAATCGCGACAAATCACGGATGAGGACGACGTCCTCGCGATGGCTCTGAAACTGGAACGCACCTATCAGGAGAAATCCCCATGACTCTTCGTGAAGCGATTGTTACGTCTGCGGCCTTGCTGCTTGTCGGCGGCAAGGCACTCTGCCAGGGTTCGCCGATCCCCCCTCCGGGTGTGCCTGCGCCGCCGGTGGAGATTACGATTTCGGAGCAAGCGCCTGTCGTGCAGCCGATTCAGGCGACTCCGCCGGTCCCACCCACGCCGCCTCTGCCGCTGCCGGCGACAAAGGCAAAGAAGGTCAGCGAGATGGGTCTGGAAGAGTTGCTCCAGAGCGCCCTGCACAACCACGCGGAGATCGTGCAGGCCCAGGCGAAGCTGCGCGAGGCGGAGATGGACCTGGTCCGCATCCGGCAGAAGATCCTGGTGCAGATCGCGGTGCGGCGTGCGGAGTTCGAGGCGGCGAAGGCGACGTACAACGATGCGAAGATCCGCAAGGACAACGCCGAGCGATTGTTCAAGGAGAAGGTGATTTCCAGCGAGGAGGCGAAGCTCTCCGACCTGGCGATGCTCAAGGCGAAGGCGGAGATGAGCCGGGTCGAGGCGTCGCTGGCGGCGGCGGCGGCGATGGCGCCCCCGGGCGTCGAGGACGCGATGCTCATCAAGCTGTGGGCGGTGGATGCGTTGCCGCGCGTGGGTTATGTCTACTCCGCGATGCAGCCGACGGGCGTGCCCCCCGGCACACCGCCGCCGGTCGCAGGGACGGCCTATGTTCCGCTGCCCGGCGTGCCCACGGCGGTTCCCGTGACGGCGCCGAGCGGCATCGCGATTTCGCCCGACGGCAAGGTTCTCGCGGTCGGCACGGCCACCCCATCAGTGCCGGCGGGGACGCAGAAACTGCTCAAGAAGTTGACCACCCCGGTGACGCTTAATCTCGAGACGCCGACGCTCGCCGACGTGATCGAGGTCCTTGGCCAGCATGTCGATATTGTCCCGCCAACGTCGAAAGAACGGCTGAACGCCAAGGCCGGTTCGGCGAACTTCAAGAACGCGATCCCCCTGGGCGCGGCGATGCAATGGGTCGAGGACTCGTTCAACGTGAAGCTGATCGTTCGCGACTACGGCATCGTCGTGACCGACGCGGAGCGCGTGCCGCCCGGAGCGCTGACCGTGATGGACGTGTGGCGTCAATCGGATCTGTCGCTGCAGGGCGGGTCCCCGCGCAATGTCCTCTTCCCCGTACCGAGCGTGGCGCCGCTTCCGCCGAAGAAATAGTCCTGAAAAATGATGGCGAGCGGGCGGTCGCGACACAGGAATGTCACGACCGCCCGCGAATTTCTGGTTCTTCCAGTTGACGAGCGCCGGCCGACCTCGGCGGCGATTGACAAATTGTCACCTTCCATGCCTGAATGGCAGCGCCGCACCCCACCGGGGCCCATCGAGGCCTCGCACAATTCCCGAAACGCACTTGCGTTGCGACGCGGCTTCCCTACGGCACGTCGTTTGCTCATCCATGCTACGCCGGCCTCCCAATACGCGGGGGCCGGTAGAAAGGGTCATTTTGCATGACCGACAAGTTCACCGAAAAATCGATGGAGGGTTTGCGCTCCGCCCAGCAATTGGCCGGGCGAATGCATCATCAACAGATGGATGTCGAGCACCTGTTCGTCGCGCTGCTCGAACAGGAGCGAGGTCTCGCTGCCTCGATTTTGCAGAAGGCGGAAGTCGCAGTCGACATTCTCAAGACGAAGGTGACAAAGGAACTCGAAAAGCTTCCGCGCGTGACCGGCGGCGACGGCGAGGTCCGCATCGCCCAGCGGCTCGATCGCGTGCTGCAAAGCGCCGAGGCCGAGGCGAAGAAGTTGAAGGACGATTACGTCTCCGTCGAGCACATCCTGCTCGCGATCGTGGACGATAGCGGTCCATCGGGAAAAGTTCTCAAGGAGATGGGCGTCAATCGCCAGCGGCTGCTCGCCGCCATTCAGCAGGTGCGGGGGAACCAACGCGTGACCAGTCAAAATCCCGAAGCGACGTACGAGTCGCTCGAAAAGTACGGCCGCGACCTGACGCAGCTCGCCCATGCCGGCAAGCTCGACCCGGTCATCGGCCGCGATGAGGAGATTCGCCGCGTCATTCAGGTGCTGTCGCGGCGGACCAAGAACAATCCTGTCTTGATCGGCGAACCGGGCGTCGGCAAGACCGCCATCGTCGAAGGTCTGGCCCAGCGCATCATCCGCGGCGACGTGCCGGAGGGACTGAAGAACAAGCGCGTCGTCGCTCTCGACATGGGCGCGCTTATTGCCGGGGCGAAGTTCCGCGGCGAGTTCGAGGAACGTCTGAAGGCCGTGCTGAAAGAGGTGCAGGAGTCGCAGGGAGTGGTGATTCTTTTCATCGACGAGCTGCACACAGTCGTCGGCGCCGGCAAGGCGGACGGCGCCATGGACGCCGGCAATCTTTTGAAGCCGATGCTCGCTCGCGGCGAACTCCACTGCATCGGGGCGACCACGCTCGACGAGTATCGCAAGTACATCGAGAAGGACGCCGCCCTCGAACGGCGGTTTCAACCGGTGCTCGTCGACCAGCCGACGGTCGAGGACACGATTTCCATCCTGCGCGGTCTTCGGGAAAAATACGAAGTCCACCACGGAGTCCGCATCAAGGACGCCGCGTTGGTGGCCGCGGCGGTGATGTCGAACCGCTACATCGCCGACCGTTTTTTGCCGGACAAGGCCATCGACCTCGTGGACGAATCCGCGGCCAAGCTGCGCACCGAGATGGATTCGATGCCGACCGAGCTGGATGAGTTGCACCGCCGCGTTATGCAACTCGAGATCGAACGCGAGGCTCTCCGCAAGGAGAAGGACGCGGTGTCGAAGGACCGTCTCACGAAGCTCGAAAAAGAACTCGCGGACCTAAAGGAACGATCGAATGCTCTCAAGGCCCAGTGGGACGCCGAGAAGGGCGCCGCCCAGACGGTGCGCACCATCAAGGAGCAGATCGAACAAACGAAGATCGAGATCGAACAGGCGACCGGCCGTTACGACTACCAGAAGGTGGCCGAGCTGCAATACGGCCGGCTCGCGGACCTCGAGAAGAAGCTCAAGGCGGAGGAAGAGAAGCTCGCCGCCAACGCGTCGAAGAATCGCCTGATCAAGGAAGAGGTCGATGAGGAAGACATCGCCAAGGTGATCAGCCGCTGGACCGGCATCCCGACGTCGAAGCTGCTCGAAGGCGAAGTCCAGAAGCTGCTGCACCTGGAAGACGAGCTGCACCAGCGCGTCATCGGCCAGGACGAAGCGGTGAAGGCGACCGCGGAAGCCGTCGTCCGCGCCCGCAGCGGGCTGAAGGACCCGAACCGGCCGATCGGCTCGTTCATCTTCCTGGGCCCGACCGGCGTCGGCAAAACCGAACTCGCCCGGGCGCTCGCGGAGTTTCTCTTCGACGACGAACGCGCGATGATCCGCATCGACATGTCCGAATACCAGGAAAAGCACAACGTCGCCCGCCTGCTCGGCGCCCCGCCGGGCTACATCGGCTTCGAGGAGGGCGGACAGCTCACCGAAGCGGTGCGGCGCCGACCCTATTCCGTCGTGCTGTTCGACGAGATCGAGAAGGCGCACAGCGACGTCTTCAACGTGCTCCTGCAGATTCTCGACGACGGCCGGCTGACCGACGGCCAGGGACGGACGATCGACTTCAAGAATACGATCATCATCCTGACGTCGAACGTCGGCAGCCAGCGGATCCTCAATTACACATGGATGGACGACAGCAGCTACGAGGAGATGAAGGCCGCGGTGATGGACGAGATGCGGAAGCACTTCCGCCCCGAGTTCCTCAACCGCGTCGACGAAACGATCGTCTTCCACGCCCTGGATGAGAGCCACCTGAAGGAGATCGTCGTCATCCAGCTCGGCCGGCTGCGCGAGCGGCTCGCGGAACGGCACATCGAGCTGGAGCTGACCGACGCCGCCAAGACGCACCTCGTCCGCGTCGGTTACGATCCGTCGTACGGGGCCCGGCCGCTGAAGCGCGCGATCCAGAAGGAAGTCGAAAATCCGCTCGGGCGAATGATTTTGGAGGGGAAGGTGAAGGACCACCAGACGATCGTCGCGGATTTCGACGTGAAGCAGGCGAAGATGACGTTCACGCCGCGATGACCCCGGTTCGCGGCAAGCCGAAGGCGTCGGCGGAGGGTGTTCCCTTCTTCGACGCTTTTTCGCGCATCATGATATAATCCGCCAAGGCAACCCGTTTCACGGACACCCCAAGATGGCAACTGCCCCCTCACAGACGCTTGCGGACGTGCTCCACGATCTCGGCGATATCCCGGCGCAGACATCGGATGATGAGGCAAGTGTCACGCCCCAAACCGCGGCCCTTCCCGCGTCTTCGCCCCTTGCACAATCAAATCCGCGCATTGATCGGTCGACAGCGTTCCCGAATTGATCACGAGGTCGTACAGCAGCGGGTCCTCCGGCTCGACATTGAAGTGAGCGTCGAGAAACGCCGCCCGCGCGACATCGGTCTGGTCGACCCAGCGTTCCGCCTCCGCCATCGTCACCTTCATGCGGTCACGGACGTGCATCACCCGGTGCAGGTGCGGCGCGACGATGCGGACACGCAGCGTGTTTTCCGGCGGCAGCACTCGCACCGCCCCGCGGCCGACGATCACGCAGTGGCCCGTCTTGCCGAGCACGGTGATCGTGTCAGTCAGAAGCCTCATGTAGTTCCCTTCCGTAAACGTCGGCTGCGGCGAAAGGCCCGCAAGGACTTCGCTCATCCAGCTCGGGCAACGCTCGTCGTATTTTTCGAGACGCCGGGCGTGGATGCCGCGCATCTCGGCGATGACTTTCATCAGTTCGTGATCGTACACCGGCCAGCCGAGCCGTAGGCCGACAGCGGCCGCAATCTCCGGCCCCCGCGAGCCGGCCTGACGAGTGATGGCGATGCTGAGACGGGAAGTTTGCTGGCCGGCGCCCGTTTCCGGGCGCTGGGTAAAGCGGCTGAGTGCTTCGACAACGCGATGGGGAGAGGCGGTGGTCACGAGTAGTCCTCCGAATCGCAGCACCACACTAAAGGCACATGCGATGCCAATCGGTCGGAATGCTGGTTCTCAACGCGGAAAATAGCTATGAGCGCTGAAGGATTCGTCAGTCCTTTCAGCCGCGTCATTTTCCGATGCGCAGTTTTTCACCTGCGGGAACGTCGAACGAGCAGTTGTTCATTCCCATCAGCGCGCCGAGTAGTATCGTTTTGTGACAACCCGTCACGGTACTCGACCCAGATCGCCGCCAAAGGTGCGGGCGAAGGCGGCCGATCCCATAAACGCCGGTGAATGATTGCCTCGCCTCTGCGGTTCGCTAACATCTCCTCCATCATCCAACCCCCGCGTTCCCCCGAGGAAATCATGGCGAAACCGCTCAATATCGGCCTCATCGGTTACGGCTTCATGGGCCGCACCCACTCCAACGGCTACACCAAGGCCCCGCACTTCTTCGACCTGCCGTACACGCCCGTCCTGAAGGCGGCGTGCGGGCGAGACCAGGACAAGCTGAAGGCGTTCGCCAATCAGTGGGGCTGGCAGTCGACCGAATCGGACTGGCGGAAGCTCGTCGAACGCAAGGACATCGACGCCGTCGACATCTGCACGCCGAACAACTCGCACTGCGAGATCGCCCTGGCCGCCGCTGCCAACGGCAAGATGGTCCTCTGCGAGAAGCCGCTGTCGATGAATCCCGCCGAGGGGATGAAGATGGTCGAGGCGGTCGAGAAGGCGAAGGTCGCCAACACGGTCTGGTACAACTACCGTCGCGTGCCGGCGGTGACGTATGCGAAGCAGCTCATCGACGAGGGAAAACTCGGTAAGATCTTCCACTATCGGGCAAACTTCTTACAGGACTGGACCATCTCCGCCGACCTGCCCCAAGGGGGCGCCGGGCTGTGGCGGCTTGACGTCGCCGCCGCGGGCTCGGGCGTTTCCGGCGACCTTCTCGCTCACTGCATCGACACTGCCCTGTGGCTGAACGGCCGCATCGGCAGCCTGTCGGCGATGACGGAGACGTTCATCAAGGAGCGCAAGCACGTCGCCACCGGCAAGGTGGAAAAGGTCGGCATCGACGACGCGTGCACGTTCATGTGCCGCTTCGACAACGGCAGCCTCGGCCTCTTCGAATCGACTCGCTACGCCCGCGGCCACAAGGCCCTCTACACGTTCGAGGTGAACGGCGAAAAGGCGTCGCTGAAGTGGGACCTGCACGACCTGCATCGCCTCCAGTACTTCGATCACCGCGACGAAGGCCCGCTCCGCGGCTGGCGCAGCATCCACGTCACCGACGGCGATCATCCCTACATGGGCAAGTGGTGGGTGCCGGGCCTGCAAGTCGGCTACGAACACACCTTCGTCCATCAAGTCGCGGACTTCATTCAGTGCCTCGCGGAAGGAAAGCCATGCGAGCCGACGTTCCGCACCGCGTACGAGACGCAGCTCGTGCTCGATGCGATCATGTCGTCAGCGAAGAACGGGCAGTGGGTGAATGTCGCAAAGTAGCACGACGCCTTCGTAGGTCAGGCTTTCCAGCTTGACAGTCCCGCGCGATGACGTCGCCCCAAGTTCCTGCACATGGGACAAGTCATCGCGCGGGGCCGTCAGGCTGGAAAGCCTGACCTACGGGTCACTTGATCGCCGACATCGCGCTCACCAGAATCATCGCCACGATCAGCAACAGCGCCACTCCGACGCACGCGATCACCGCCCCCGCCGGCGATGAGAAGATCGCCGCCAGGGGGTTTTCCGCCCGGCGGATTTTCCTCCAGCATTCATCCAGTTCTGCCGGCGCCCCGAACGGCTTGATGATCTCATACGCCTTGCGGGCCGCCGCCAGGTCGCGCTCGGCGATGCTCGTGTCGATCACGATGTGGCCGAGTGCCACATTGCGAGGATTGAGGGTCAGCGCACGCAGGCGGTCCTCGCGGCCGCCGGCAAGGTCGCCGCTGTTGACGCGGACGATGGCGCGTTCGATGTAACCGGTCGCGTCGTTCGGAGCGATGAGGATGAGCTTCTCCGCGGCCTCGAGGTGGAGGTCGGGCTTGCCCTGCTCCTCCGCCCACATCGCGAGCTGCGACCAGCCCCACCAGTAGGCGGGATTGTCCTTGACGATCGCGCGCATCGACTTGATGGCGGCCTTGTGGTGGCCCTGCTGTTTCTCGATCCACGCGGCACGGCCCGCAAGCGGCATGACGGCGTCGGGCGATGCCGGGCCGCGGCAGATCTTCAGTGCCTCGGCGTGCCGGCCGGCGCCGGCGAGACGTTCCGCCATCAGGTCGAGCCCCCGAAGTTTCGAACCCATCCGATCCACGGACCGCTTGCAGAGCTTCAGACGCTCGTCGAAATCTTCGTGCCCCACCGGCGTCCGCTCGAACAACAGAATGGCGACGCACGGATGCGATCGGCCGTCCTGCGCCATCTCGGCGAGCGTGCGGACGACGTCGTCGCGCAGCCCGGCCCCTTCGAGCACGCCGACGGCCGAATCCAGCGGCCCGGACGCCTCGCCCTCCGCCCGGCCCAGCGTGCGGAGGATCTGCATTGCCCGGCCCGTGTCTTGCCGGCGGACCGCGAGCCGCACCTCGCGGCTGTTGATCTCATCGTTTTGCACGTGCTCGCGGATGCGGTCGAGCACGGCCTGAGCGTCGTCGAGCTCGCCGGCGCTGAAATGCTCCTCGAACAGGAGCAGCGCCGGCAGCAGGTATCCCGGGGCGCGCTCGCACGCCCGGCGAAGGTCGACGAGAGCCTCGTCGCGGCGGCCGAGCTTGAGCTTGGCTTCGCCGCGATAGGCGAGACCCGCCACGTCGGCGGGGTCCATCCGAAGCATGTTTTCGGCCGCTTCGAGATACTCGTCCCATCGGCCGAGCGATTGCGTCCAGTCGGCGAGGTTGGCCCAGCCGAAGCGGTAGTTGCGGTCGCGCGTCAGGACTTGCCGCATCGCGTCGACGGCGGCGGCCAGACCGTCGCGACGGGCGACAATGCACGCGGCCCGGCCGAGCAGCGGGATCGGCGGAGCGTCGCCGAAGACCGCAGGCCGGCTGGCGGCGATCGCATCGTCGTAACGGTTCACGTCGGCCAGGAGCGAAATCTTGCGATCGTGGACGTCCACCAGGTACGGGTTGCGCTTCAGCACCTCGTCGTAGGCGGCGATCGTTTCGTTGATGTTGTCGGCGTCCTTTTTCGGGTCGGGATCGATGGGGCGCGACACAAGCGACTGCGCGAGCCGCAGCCAGGCGCGGGCCTCGCCGGGGCGTTCGGTGATCATCTGCCGGGCGAGGGCGATGGCGTCGTCGACGCTCTTGAGTTGGACCGACCATTCGAGGAACTTGCCCCAGGCGCCCTCATTGCTCGGATCGAGACGGACGGCGTGCCGGGCGATCTCGCGAGCCTGTTCCTTGGAATCGTGCCGGGCGACGAACTCGGCCAGCGCGATGTGGCCGGCTCCGGCCAGCGGGGCGCGGGCGATGGCGGCGTCGAACAGGCGGCGGGCCTCGTCGAGCCGGCCGGCCCGCTCGTGCACCGCGGCGAGCGCCAGCCGCGGCGTGGTCCAGTTGGGCGCCACCACCAGCGTCCGTTCGAGCGCCTCGATCTCGGCGGCATCGTCGCGCCGGGCGCGGTGCAGTGCGGCCAAATCGTTCCAGAGGGCCGACTGGTGCGGGAAGCGCTCGACGGCGCGCTTGCCGAGTTCCAGCGCCGTGTCGTATCGAGCCATGAACGTGAGTTGCCGGAGGACGGCCGCAAACGCGTGCCAGAGATCGGGCCGCGCCTGCAGGCCGCGCTCGAGCGACGCCAGCAACTCGTCCGCTTCGAGTGTGCCGATCGCGATCTCGCGGAACGTCAGCAGGCCCTGGCCGAGCGTCACCTGCTTGATGAGCTGCCCTTCGATGAACTCGAGCGCCTCGCGGCGCTCGGCGAGCGTGTCGCACAAAGAGAGCAAATCCTGCTGGGCGATGTCGACGTCGACCGAAATCGCGATTGCGTTTCGGCACGCCTTGCGGGCCCGGGCGTTGTCGCCGATGCCTCGGTAAAAATACGCGCTCGTCATGCACGTGCCGGGCGTGTTGGGTTCGAGCTGGACGGCGAGAGCCAGTTCGGGACGAGCCTCGTCGTGACGCTGGACATCGCACAGAAGGATGACGTATTCGCGGCGAGCCCAGGCGTTCGCGGGATGGATGCCGATGAGCCGGCGCACGACCGGTTCACGGACCGACGCCGGGTCTTCGCGCATCCAGTCGAGCAGCATCTGGGCGAGCGTGAAATGGTGAGGGAAGCGATCGCACCACTCGCGGAGGTGGGCCACCGCGGCGTCGCGGCCCTCCATATCGGCGATCGTCTGCGCCAGGTTGCGGTGCACGTCGATCGCGAGCGGTTCGGTCTCGAGCACCTGGAGCCAGAGATCGCGAGCGCGGGGCAGGTCGTGCTCCTGGCGGGCGAGACCGGCCATGAAGCGGGCCCACATCGCGACCTGGCACACGCCGCGGGCGCGTTCGAGATACTCACGCGCCTCGGCGAGCTTGCCGCGGACGAGATACGACTCGCCGATGAACGCCATCAGCTCGCCGTCGGTCGGCCGAAGCTCGAGGCCGCGCAGGAGAACAGCCATCGCCTCGTCGACGCGTTCGAGATCGATGAGCGCGAAGTAGAGCGTGCGGGCGGAGAGCATGGACTTGGCGCCGAAGCGTTCGAATCGCTTGCGCAGCACGGCGAGGGCCTCGTCGGTCTTGCCGAGCACGCGGGCGGACTGGAAGTAGGTGCGGGCGAGGTTCTCGTCCTTGTCCTCCAGGCACAGGGCGAAGCGGTCGAGTTCGAGGGCCCGGTCGAATCGCCCGGCGGACCATTCGAGCCGGGCGAGCGCGGTGTAGTTCGCGGGATAGCCGTAGTTCCAGCGAATCGCCTTGGCGAGCAGCATGCGGGCGCGGAGGTGCTCGCGGGCGTCGTCGGCCAGCTCCTGGGCGTACTGGAGCCAGAACGCGGGGTCGGCCTTCTTGGACTCCGCCATCTCCTTGAGGGCCGCCAAACGCTCGTCGCGCCGGCCGAGATCACGCAGATAGGCGACCTTGGCGTGCTGGCTGCGCGGATCCTTCGGGAAGCGCGAAAGAATCTTCTCGACGCTGGCGAGCAAGCCGGAGACGTCGCCGTCGTACCCTTCGAGCAGGCGTCGGCCGGTCCAGGTGACGAGGTGCTCGGGATGCTGGGCCTCGAGAATCTTCAGCTCGGCCTCCGCCTCGCCGCGGCGATGCTCATCGATCGCGTGCTCGATCTTGTGCAGGCGATTGTGCAGCTCCTCGTCGGGCAAGGTCAGCGAGCGCAAGCGGTCGCCCTGGTCGACGGGGACCATCGCCATGCCGCGCGGGCCGGTCGCCTCGTAGCGTTCGAATGAAGGTGTCGATGAAGATCTCGCGGCGATGCCGTTCGCCGGGATCGCGAATCCAGAACGCCTTGCGGACGCGGTCGTAGCCGATGACGGCCTGCAGGTGGGCAGAGGTCACCTCGGCGGTGGTCAGCGTGAAGGGGATGCCGCGATCGAGCAGGAGCACGGCGGCGTCCCACGTGACCGTGAACTCCTTGGTGACGAAGCCGCTCTTCTCCGCCCAGCGCCGTTCCTTGACGTGCGGAGTGCCGCGATAGGTGATTTCCTCGGCGGCTGCAAGATGGTCGACCTCGACGCCCCAGTATCGGCAGATGGCGGCGAGCGTCGCGGGGACGCACGTCTGGAAGTTCTGCCGGACGAACGGCACCGACAGCAGCACGCCGCGGCTTGCGTGACCCGCGGGATCCGCGATGACCTTGTCGATGGCGGCGTCGAACGCGTCGCAAAAGGGGACATCGTGTCGGCGGTGGATCGGGCCCGACTGCGCGAGCTGGGCGACCTTCGCGTTTTGCGCCTTCGACTCGGCCCAGTCGCCGCGCTGGTAGGCGATGTCGCAGCGCCGGGCCGCGAGCGCTTCCTGGCCGATCGCGTCGAGCAGCGGCGAGGTACGCTCGAACTCGTCGAGCGCCTGGGAGGCTTCCTCGAGACGATCGAGTTCGCGGAGCAGGTGATAATACTGCATCCAGAGCCCGGACGACTCCAGCCGCGACGTTCCCTCGCGGCAAAGTTCCAGAGCGTCGCCGTCGCGTTCGCGCTGGACGAGGAAGTGGACCAGCCACTGCACCGCCGGCCGATACCACGGCCGCCGCTCGAGCGAGCCGCGGACTGCCGCTTCGGCGTCATCGTGCCGGTCCTCGCCGAGCAGGACCGCGGCCCGCTCCATGTCGACCCACGTGAACTGCCCGAGAGCTTCGGCCCGCGTCAACCATTCCTCGGCGGCGTCGAAATCTCGCAGCGTTCCCAGGACGCGGCCCTTGAGCGAGAACCAGTGGGCGCGATGCTCCGCGGTCGCATCCGCGGGCATCTCGCGCGTTTTGATGAACTGCCAGGCGCGCAGCGGGCCGCGGACATTGGACAGGTAGTTCGCGAAGTACCACGTCGCCTCGGGATCGTTCGGAGCGTCGCGGTAGGCGTGGACCCAGTGCCAGTCGCCGAGCCGCATGCTGCCGACATTGCCCGCGATCCGCCCTGCCAGCAGGCGCGCCTCGGTGCCGCGCCACTGCGCGAGCGGCGCCAGCTCGATCGCCTTGTGATACGCGGTCAAGTAGCGTCCGCTTTCGTACAGAGCGCGGACCTGTTCCAGCGCGGCGGCCGTGATTTCATTCGGTCGATGCTCGATTCCCATGTAGACCTCAAAGGACGCCGGGGACCCTGGATCTCGATGTGGACACCGCGCGGAGCGGCAAGGTTCTGAACATTCTGGTTGACGTCCGGAGAGAGGTCGAGAGAATTCCGTAATGTAGCACGACGCTCCGCGTCGTGATGTTGCTTGCGATCACTTTGCGCCAGATTCTGTCGAGGTGGATCCATGCGAAAACCTCCCCTGATCGCTGTCGCCTCGCTCGCGTTGACCTTCGTCGCGTTTGTGCCCTCGCCGAGTCCCGGCTGCGCCGCGATCGGTCCCCACCCCGTGCACATCCTCAGCGAGGACGCCATCATCGTCTGGGACGCGGCGGCGAAGACGCAGCATTTTATCCGCCGCGCCAATTTCCACACGCTTTCGCCGGACTTCGGCTTCCTGGTGCCGACGCCGACGCCGCCGAAGCTCAGCGAAGTCGGCGACGCGGGCTTTCAGATGCTCACCCAAGTCATCGCGCCGAAGGTGCGGCACGTCTGGGGCGGAGTTGAATTCGTCTCGATCATGGGCTGCATCCATCCCGGCGCCCCTGCCCCGCGCAGTGAACAGGCTGGCGCGGCGGTCCAGGTCCTTGATCAAGCGAAGGTCGGCGGTTTCGACGCCGTCGTCCTCGCCGCGGACGATCCCGTCGCCCTCGAAAAATGGCTCAAGGACCACGGCTACCCGTCGTCGCCCGAACTCTCCGGCTGGCTGGGTCCGTATCTCTCGCAGAAGTGGGCCGTCACCGCGTTCAAGATCATCACCGACGCCAAGACCGGCCGCGCCGTCGGCAGCGACAAGGCCGTGAAGATGACCTTCGCGACCGAGAAGCCGTTCTTCCCGTACCGCGAACCGGAAACGAAACAGGACGACCAGAAGGGCGGCAACCGCGTGCTGCGCGTCTACTTCCTCGCCGCCCAGCGCGAATCGGGGACGCTCGGCAGCACGCCGTGGCACGCCGAGACGGTGTACGCCGAATCGCTCGCGGAGAGTCGAGTCACGCAACTGGCGAGCGATCTCGATTTGCCGCGGACTGCCTTTCCGGACACCGTCTGGCTGACGGCATTCAAGGACTCCGCCTCGCCGCGGCCGGGCTCGGCGGAGGTGTTCTTCGAACCCGCGACGGACTCCGCGAGCGTCCACCCGCCGGACGTGATCGTGCCCGGGCCGAAGACGCCGATTCCGCTCGGGCTCGTCGTGGTCGGCGTGATGATCGTCGTCGCGTTCGTCCTCAAACGGCGAGCGCGTCTCGAACGGACAAAATCCCGCACCTGAAGTCAGTCGTAGGGTGGGTTGAGCGGAGCGAAGCCCACCGTCCTGTTCTATAATTGGATCTCGTTTCGGAACGGAATGGTGGGCTTCGCACCGCTCAACCCACCCTACATCAGCCGAGAAACATCGATGAGCCTTCCCGCCCTCTGCAGTCCCGACGATCTCGAACGCGTCCTCGAGTTCGAGTTCGTTCGCGCCACCGAGAATGCCGCCCTCAACGCCATCAAGTGGCTCGGCCGCGGCGAGAAGGAACTTGGCGACGCCGCCGCCTGCGACGCCATCTACGGTGTTTTCGATATCCTCGACATTCGCGGCGAAGTCGTCATCGGCGAGGGCATCAAGGACAACGCTCCCGGCATCTTCGTCGGCGAACGCCTCGGCACGTGGCGCGAGGGGACGCCGAGATTCAACATCGCCCTCGATCCGGTCGACGGCACCACGAACCTGGCAAAGGGCATGCCGAACAGCATCTCGGTAATCGCCGCCGCCCAGGCGCCCGAGAACACGCCCACCGTGATGGCGAACCTGCCAAGCTTCTACAGCCACAAGATCGCCTACGGCCCGGCGGTCGCTTCCTCCTTGAAGGCGAAGGGCGACCCCTGCCTGCTCGACCGGCCCGTCAGTGAAGTCTTGACGCTGGCCGCCGACGCTCTCGACAAGAAGGTGTCGGACCTCGTTGTGATGACGCTCGACCGCCCGCGGCACGCCGACATCGTCGCCGGCGTCCGCAAGGCCGGGGCGTGCCTGCGGATGATCTCCGACGGCGATATCGCCGCGGCCATCGCTCCGTCGCTGCCGGGCAGCGGCGTCGATCTCTACATCGGCATGGGCGGCTCGCCCGAAGCGGTCCTCGCGGCGGCCGGGCTCAAGTGTCTGGGCGGCGACATGCAGGTCCGCATGTGGTTCAACGACGAGAAGCACCGCGCCGACATCAGCGCCCGCGTGGGCCCCGCGGAGCTGAGTCGCGTCCACCGCACGAGCGATCTGGTCGTCGGCGAAAGCGCCCTCTTCTGCGCGACGGGCATCAGCGACAGCGCCCTGGTCCCCGGCATCACGATCATCGGCCACCGCGCCGAGACGCATTCGATCCTCATGCGAGCCCGCAGCGGCACCGTGCGGCACATCCGGGCGGTGCATCACCTGGATCGGAAGCTCATCCCGCTACGGGCACGAGCCGTTCCGATAACATGAAACTCATCAAGGAGTTTCTCGATGTCGTCCTACCCGCGGATTCTCGCGCTCGCCCTCGCCGCCCTTGCCCTCATCGGATACTGGAAGCTGCCCGCCGCCCCGCCCGCTCTCGAGCCGCTCGGCGATCGGCCCAAGCTCGTCGTCGTCGTCGTCTTCGACCAGATGCGCGGCGATTATCTCCGCAAATGGCAACCTCTCTTTGTCGACGGCGGCTTCAAGCGGCTGCAGTCCGAAGGCGCCTGGTTCACCAACTGCCATTATCCCTACGCCTACACGCTCACCGCGCCCGGCCACACCTCGCTGATGACGGGCACGTATCCCGCGAAGCACGGCATCATCGCGAACGAATGGTACCAGCGCGACGAAAAGGATGTAGTCACGTCCACGAAATACCAGCAGAAGGCCATCTACAAGGCGACGCCCCAGCGGCGGAAATCCTTCACCGTGGGGGACATGCTGATGTTCGCCCTCAAGGGCCGAAGCCGGGTCGCCTCGCTATCGATCAAGGAACGGTCCGCGATCCTGATGGCGGCGATCAGCGCCCAGATCTGCTACTGGTTCAACCTCGAGAGCGGCGATTTCACCACCTCGCCCTGGTACCGCCGCGAGGAATTCGGCAACTACCCCGACGAGATGCACAAGTGGGCCCGCGAGTTCAACGCCTCACGCAAGTCCGATCAATGGGTGAACAAGGACTGGACCCGTCTCCGCGATGAGTCGGTCTACCTCGAGAACGCCGGCCCGGACGACGTCGAGGGCGAAGGCTACGGCTACTTCCAGGGCCGCACCTTCCCGCACCCCACGCCGTACGCGCCCGGAACCAAGGACGCCAAAAAGCACTACTACGAGGCCGTCGATAATTCTCCCTACGGCAATGATCTGCTCTTTGAATTCGCCAAGACCGCGATCGAGAAGGAAAAGCTCGGCCAATCGCACTCGGTCGACCTCCTGTGCCTGAGCTTCTCGAGCAACGACCTCGTTGGCCACTGCTGGGGCCCCGATTCCCAGGAGATGCTCGACATCACCCTCCGGTCGGACCTCATGATCAAGAACCTGCTCGACTACCTCGATGAAAAGGTCGGCCGCGGCAAGTACGTCTTCGCCATGTCCGCCGACCACGGCGTCTGCCCGCTCACCACCGTCGCTCACAAGCAGGGCCACAAGTCCGGCCGGCTCTCCGACAAGATCCTGGGGCCCCTCGCCGAGGAACATCTCAACAAGGTCTATCCGCCCCAGCCCGGCAAAAGCGATAAACGCATCTGGTTCGCGACACCCTCGAAAAACCCCTGGGTCTATTTGAATTACGAACAACTGAAGGAGTTGAATCTCAAGCAGAGCGACGTCGAGAAGGTGCTCGCGGACTGGTACAACGCCCAGTCCGGCGTCAAGATGGCGTACACCCGCACGCAGATGTTGGAGCCGGAGCGGGATAGCGATTCCGAAGAGTTGAAAATGATGCGGCGGTCGTTCGACCCCGCTGCGAGCGGCGACGTGATGCTGGTGCTCGAGCCCTACCACCTATTCCTGCCGGCCATCCTCACCAAAGACCCCGAAAAGGCCGACGCCTACCAGACGACGCACGGCTCGCCGCATCCGTACGACACGTTCGTGCCGCTGCTGGTGATGGGCCCGCGCATCATTCCCGGCGAACACAGCGAACGCATCGCGCCGCAGGCAATGGCGGCGATTCTTGCCGAGGCGTTGCGCGTGAATCCGCCGAGCCGCGATTATCCGCTGCCGGCGGGGTTGTTTGCCAAGTGACAGGCTTCAGTCAAAAACCCGTTTACGTTTCGCGTTCGGTCGTCGCCATCGGGACATTCATCCCCGATGGCGACCACCGAACGCGAAACGTAAACGGGTTTTTGACCAGAAGCGACGTCGCGCGAGCGGATCTCCTACTTCTGCTTCATCGCCTCCGCCGCCCGCTTCTCCATCTCGCCGGGCGGCACGTCCTCGACATGCGTCGACAGCGTCCAGACATGACCGAACGGGTCCTCCAGCGTGCCCGAGCGGTCGCCGTAAAACTGGTTCACCACCGGCCGAAGCTCCTTGCCGCCTTCCTTGATCGCCCGCGCGAACGCGGCGTCGACATTCTCCAGATAAATCATGAGCGACATGCCCGCGCCGCCGAGCGACTTCGGACTGCGAAAGCCCATTTGCGGATGTTCGTCGGCCAGCATGAAGACCGAGTCGCCGACACGCATCTCCGCGTGGCCGACTTTGCCGTCCGGGCCGTCCATCCGCATGATGAGCGTCGCACCGAGCGCCTTCTGATAGAACTCGATCGCCTTCGCCGCCCCGCTGATGATCAGGTACGGAGTCAGGCTGTGGTAACCCTCGGGAATCGCTTTGACGGCCATGGTTGGTTCCTCGTGAAGATGGGAAGATCCGCGGACACCGATATCATCAAATGGGCGACCCCGTTTCGCGGCAAGCCGAAGGCGTCGGCGGACGTGGTCGCATGAGATCGACAGGACCACGTCCGCCGACGCCTTCGGCTTGCCGCGAAACGGGTCACCGCGGATTGACGACATGGATCCCCTCGCGAATTTCCTGCCCCCCGTCGCCGACTGGTTCCGCCGCACGCTCGGCACGCCGACGCCCGTGCAGGCCGCCGGATGGCCGTCGATCGCTGCCGGCAATCACACGCTCCTGCTCGCCCCGACCGGCTCGGGAAAAACTCTCGCCGCCTTTCTCGCCTGCCTCGATCATCTCTGGCGACAACCCACCCTCGAGCCCGGCGTCCGCATCCTCTACATCTCGCCGCTCAAGGCGCTCAACAACGACATCCACAAGAACCTGCAGGTCCCGCTCGTCGGCGTCTCGCAATCTGATCCGTCGCTGCCGAACTTAACCGCCGCGGTCCGCACCGGCGATACGCCGCAGGCCGAGCGGCAACGCATCGCGAGGAAGCCGCCGCACATCCTGATCACGACGCCCGAGTCGCTGAACCTCATCCTCACGTCGCGGGCCCGCTCGATTCTCACCGGCGTCACGCACGTCATCGTCGACGAGATCCACGCCCTCTGCCCCAACAAGCGCGGCGTCTTCACGTCGCTCTTGCTCGAACGGCTGGAAGCGCTCAACCCGAATGGCTTCGTCCGCATCGGCCTCTCCGCAACGCAGCGGCCGCTCGAAGAAGTCGCCCGCTTCCTCGGCGGCGTTTCGGCCACCGGCGAGCCGCGAAAGGTTGAGATCATCGACGCGGGCTTGCGAAAGTCGATCGACCTCCAGGTCGTCAGTCCGGTCGAAATGTTTGGTCCGCTATCGGAGCGTTCGATCTGGCCGGCGATCTATCGGCTGGTGGCGAAAGAAATTTCGCAGCATCGCTCGACGATCGTCTTCGCGAACAATCGGCGCACCGTCGAACGCCTGACCGCGATGGTGAACGAGGAACTCGCCGGAACCGCGTCGACCGAAGCGTCGCAGGGCCACAACACGATGTTGTCGGAAGCCCCCACGCTGGTGCGGGCCCATCACGGCAGCGTCTCGCTCGAAGTGCGGACGCAGATCGAACAGTCGCTCAAGGACGGCCACCTGCGGGCGGTGGTCGCGACGGCGTCGCTCGAACTCGGCATCGACATGGGCGCCGTCGATCTCGTCATCCAGGTTGAATCGCCGGGCAACGTCGCGCGCGGCCTGCAACGAGTGGGCCGGGCCGGGCATCTCGTCGGCCAGTCGAGCAAGGGCCGGCTCGTCCCGAAGACGCTGCCGGACCTCGTCAACCAGGCGGTGCTCGCGGCCGAGATGCTCGCGGGCAACGTCGAGCCGCTGCGCGTGCCGATCAACTGCCTCGACGTGCTCGCCCAGCAGATCATCGCCATGGTGGCGATGGAGACGTGGAGCATTACGGACATTTACCGTCTCGTGCGGCGCGCGTATCCGTACCGCGACCTGTCGCCGCAAGCGTTCGACGGCGTGCTCGAGATGATCTCGGGCCGCTACCGTTTTCACGCTCCCGATAAAGACGACGCCCCGCCGACGAACCCGAACACGCAGCTCTCCGCCCTGCAACCGCGCGTGAGTTGGGACCGCGTCCACCAGGTGCTGCGGGCGTTGCCGGGGAGCCAGAGCCTGGCGACCGTGAGCGGCGGCACGATTCCGGACACCGGCCAGTTTATGGTGGTGACGCCGCGCGGGTTGCGGATCGGCGAGCTGGACGAGGAATTCGTCCACGAACGCCGCGTCGGCGATTCGTTTTTGCTCGGCACCAGCTCATGGAAGATCGACAAGATCGACGTCGACCGCGTCATCGTCGTTCCAGCCGAGGGGGCGCCGGCGATGGTCCCGTTCTGGCACGGCGAACAAGCCGGGCGATCGTTCGACCTCGGCGTCGCCCAGGGAAAACTCCTCAGGACGCTCGAAAGCCGGCTCAAGGACCCCGATGTCCTCGACTGGCTGCAAAACGATTTTCACCTCGACCGCGCCGCCGCCCGCAACCTTCGCGATTTCGTCTTGCGGCAGAAGGCGAAGATCGACGCGGTGCCGAGCGACACGCTTTTCGTCATCGAGGCGTCGCGAGATCCACTCGGCGACTGGCAGGTGATTCTCCTGACCCCCCTGGGTGCCCGCTTCCATCAAACCCTTCGCCTCGCTCTGGAAAATCTGCTCCGGCAACGTCTCGGCTATCGGCCGCAGTGCATGCATCACGACGACGGTCTTTTGATCCGCCTGACCGATAGTGACGAGCCGGTCATGGATCTCTTCAATGGGTTGACGACCGAGACGCTCGAATCGCTGGTGCTCGATGAACTCGCCGAGAGCGCCCTGTTCGCGCTGCGCTTCCGGCACAACGCGGCCCGGGCCCTGCTCATGCCGCGCAGCGGGGCCGGCAAGCGAGCGCCGCTCTGGCTGCAACGGCTGCGCGGCCGCGATCTTCTGCAGGTGGCGAAGCGGTATCCCGATTTTCCGATCGTCGCCGAAACGGTCCGCGAGTGCCTGCACGATCATCTCGATCTCGACCGCACTCGCGAGGTGCTCGCGAGCATCCAGCGCGGCGACATCGAAGTGCGCCCGTGCCGGCTCGATCTGCCGTCGCCGTTCGGGGCGAGCCTCTTGCTCGCGTACCAGATGGCGTTCATGTACGCGTACGACGGCGTCGAAGCGTCGCCGACCGGCGCGGCGCGGCTCGACCAGGAACTTCTGGATCAACTGCTCGGCCACGCGGGGCCGTTGCCACTCGAACCGGCGGCGGTGCTGGCGATCGAACGCCGCCTGCGCGGGCTCGGGATGCCGCCGCGCACACCGGCCGAGATGGCGGAACGCCTGCGGCTCGTCGGCGACCTGACCGACGAGGAACTCGAAGGACCGATGGCCGGCTTCGTCCGTGAACTGGCGGACCAAGGCCAGGCGGTCCGGCTCACGCTGCCGGACGTCGCCCGGCCCGAGCGGTGGGTGCTCGCCGAGGAGGCGGATGCGTACCGGCTCGTCTTCCTCGATCCCGACGGCGACGCGACGGAAAAGAAGAACGCGGCGAGCCGGATCCTGCAACGCTTTTTGGAGACGCGTGCCCTCGTCGGCCTGGACGACATTCTCGTCCGCTACCCGCTCGAACGGAATTGGGCGAAGAAGCAGATCGAGTCGTGGTCGCGTCGCGGCCGGCTCGTCGTCGTTCCGACGGAGACGGACGCTCCGCCGCGCTGGGCGACGCCGGACAACTTTCAGCAGCTTCAGCGCGGAACGCTCGCGGTGCGCCGGCGCGAGGTGGTGACATGTTCGCCGGCAGTGTTCGCGGACTTCCAGATGCGCTGGCAGCACGTCCACCCCGGCCGACAAACGCGCGGCCCGGAAGGAGTGGCGGACGTGCTCACGCAACTGCGCGGGGTGAGCCTGCCGATGACGCTGTGGGAACGCTCGGTTCTGCCGGCCCGCGTCGTCGACTTTCAGCCGCGCTGGCCTGATGATCTCATTGCGAGCGGCGGCTGGCTCTGGTCGGGCGGCGACGCGGTCCGCTTGTTGCCGCGCGAGTTGTTGTCGGAATTTTCGCCGCCACCGACGGACGCGGAGGAAGATCCGGCCGGTATTGCGGCGGTGCATGGGGAGTTGGAGCAACGCGGGGCGCTGTTCGTCGCCGACCTCGCGCCGCGACTGGATTTGCCGCCGAGCGTCGTGCGCCGGGCACTCTGGGCGCTGGCGAGGCGCGAGCTAGCGACGAACGACCGGCTCGACGTTGCCCGCCGCGGCGAAGCTTCCGAGGCCGCCGAGGAACGGATCGCCAGTCCGCGGCATTCGACGGCGCGAATGATGCGGCCCGCACGGACGCCACCGCGCGTCCGGCCAGTTCCCGAGGGACGCTGGTCGCTGATCCCGTGGTCGCATCTCGACGCGGAGACCGCCGCCCTTGCCGCGGCACGGAGACTGCTCGATCGCCACGGCGTCGTGGCCCGCGAGCTGGCTCTGCTCGACGAGTCGATGCCGCCCTGGCGAATTCTGTACGAGGTGCTCAGTCGGATGGAGTTGGCGGACGAAGTGCGTCGCGGCTATTTCGTCGAGAGGCTGTCGGGGGCCCAGTTCGCGCTCCCGGAGGCGGCGCGGTTGCTCGCCGATCTCGCGGGGCCTTCGCCCGGCGACGCGCCGGTGATTCTGCTGAACACGGTCGATCCGGCAAACCTGTACGCCGGCGGTCCCTTCGAGCCGCCGCTCGACAATGGCCGGCTCTTTTCAAGACGTGCCACGAACTGGATCGCAATCCGCGCCGGCGTCCCGGTGCTGCTCGTCGAGCAAAACGGCAAACGGCTGTGGCCGATGCCCGGCGCGTCGTCCGAGGTTCTGGCGAAGGCGGTCGCGACGCTGCCGAAGTCGCTCGGCTCCACCGGCGACCTACGGCATCGCATCACGGCGGAGGAGTGGGATGGCCGGCCGGTCACTGCGACCGAAGGAAAAGATCTGCTCGAGGCCGCCGGGTTCGTCCGCGATTATCAGTCGATGACGTGGTTCGCGGCATGGTAACAATGTGGGACACGTTCCAAAGTAGCACGACGCTCCGCGTCGTGATTCTTGCATTGCAGACGCAAAATCGCCTTGCGCGAAGGCTCCAATCACGACGCGGAGCGTCGTGCTACTTTGTGCAACGTGCCCCACGGTTGACCGATTCGTAGCTGAAGTCGTAAGACTTCAGCGGCGGACAGGAATCACGCCGGAGATCTGAAGTCTCACGACTTCAGCTACGGCGGCCCGACCCCAGGCGGTAAAAAGACGACACTCGAGGACGCACATGGCGCTCGCCATCATCCACCGCCCCAGCGGCGGCGCCGGCCAGCGGCTGGGGCCCTATCAAATCGAATCGCTCATCGCCCAGGACGAGGAAGCGGCGGGGACGGTCTATCGCGTCCGCATCGAACCGCGACAGACGACCGCGATCAGTTACCACAAGAAGGCGGAGGAATACTATTTCGTGATCGCCGGCCGCGGCGCCGCGATTCTCGACGGCGTCGAGCATCCGCTGGCTCCCGGCGATTTCTTGCGGCTGCCGCCGGGCTGCACGCACGGTTTCGTCACCGGCGACGAGCCGCTCGACATGCTCGACATCCACACGCCCGGCAGCCGGCCGGATCGCGATGTGTACTTTCTCGGAAACCCTCCTGAGGGTTTCGCCGTCAATCAATAGAACGAGCCTGCGAACGGGCATGCATGCCGGAAAAAAAAAGAATTCCGCGGCGATTTACGCTGGCTTGACAAGGTGGGAAGACTTTATTACCACAAGCCTTGCGATCCCGCTTCTGGATGCGCTCCGGCCCCCGCGAACGACTCGCGAATCGGAGAAACCGCGACAACGTCGCCGCCAGAGATGCCTCTGCGGGATCCACCACGAATCACCGGAGACTTGTTGGAAAACCCGGTCGGAGACTCGCGAATTTCTGAATTCGTGTGCGGAGCATTGGCGGTTTCGCCGATATGCAGAAAACGTCCGCCCGAGTTCATCAGGCTCAACCCAAGATGAGGAACGACGAATGGTTGGATCTTTGCCGGAAATGGTCATGAAAAACTGGGCGGGCCCGCTCGCGGCGGTTTGGCGCGGCCCGGACGCTCCGCGCGGCCTTCTCGCCGCCGCGGCTCCTCGCTGCGCCGTCGACGATGACGAGGACGAAGACGACGAAGAAGATGACGACGATGACGATGATGACGACGAGGAGGACGACGACTTCGACGACGACGATCTCGACGATGAGGACGACGACTTCGACGACGAGGACGACCTCGATGAGGACGACGATCTCGACGATGACGATCTCGACGAGGAAGATCTCGACGACGACTTCGACGACGACGACCTCGACGACGACTTCGACGATGACGACCTCGACGATGACGATGATGACGACGACGATGATGACGATGACGACGAGGACGAAGAGGAAGACGACGAGCCGTGATTTTTGGTGTGCCACGGCTCCGGCCTGATCAATTGGAAGCGCGAAAACGCGAAAGAGCGAAAACGCGAAAGAAAACCCGGAGAGCGATCGATCCGAAACTCCCTGGTTCCTTTTCGCGTTTTCGCTCTTTCGCGTTTTCGCGATTGAAATTCGAACCCGCTCGGCAAATATTCTCCCGCGTCTTTTCTGAGCCTTGGTGTCGGGTGAGCGAGCCTTCCCATTTGTCACGGCATGTCACACGATATAATACGAGGCCGGCCGACTTCATCCCGAATCGGCCGGCCTCGCTGCTTTCACCCGACGTCAACATCCCATGATCAAGAAAATCATCAGCATGTTGGGCGCACCGGCCGATCCCCACCCGCGGGCGCGGGCGGCGCCGAAGGGCCGGCTTGCGCACTGGCTCGGCCGGCACTGGGCTCACCTCACCTACGCGGTGCGTGTCGAGCCGACCTGGCTCGAGGTCAACGATCTCGAAATTCCCATCCGCGATCTGCCGGCCCCGTTCGCGGGAATGAAGATTGCGCAGATGTCTGACTTTCACGGCGGCCGATTCGTGACGTCCGAGTACCTCGACGAGGCGGTCGCGCTCACGCATCAGCAGTCGCCCGACTTGATCGTCCTCACCGGCGACTTCATCCACAAGGGTCAGACGCATGTCGACCGCGTCGCTCGCGCCCTGGGCCAGCTCCGCGCCCCGCTCGGCGTCTTCGCGGTGCTTGGCAACCATGATTTCTCCGTCCGCAACGCTCTCGGCGTGCGCCGCTACAAGGACCTGCACCAGCACGTCGGCGACGCGCTCGACCGCGAAGGCATCCGCGTCCTTCGCAACCAAACGGTGACGCTCAATCGCGACGGAACGCCGCTTCATCTCGCCGGGCTGGAGGACCTTTGGAGCCGGGTGTGCGATCCGGCCGCCGCTCTGGCCCACCTGCCGGACGCCGAGGCCCGCGTGGTGCTGGCCCACAACCCGCTCTCGATCGAGCGGCTCGGTTCCCACCGCTGCGACCTCATGCTCAGCGGCCACACGCACGGCGGCCAGGTGAAGGTCCCCGGCCTCGGCCGCATCGCCCTGGGCCCGGGCGGCCGCCGCTTCGCCGCGGGTCTGTATCGCGTCCATCAGAGCTGGCTGTACGTCAACACAGGCATCGGCGTCGGGCTGCCGGTGCGCTACAACGTCCGGCCCGAGGTGGCCGTCTTCACGTTGGTCGCGGAAAAACACTTATAAGTAATATTTCTCATCACGCTCGTTCCGAGGCTCTGCCTCGGAACACACTGCCCGCACGGCTCCGCCGTGCGATGCGGCGCCCTGCCGGCACACTGATCCCCTCGCGTGTGCCACAGCGCCATCGAGGCATCCGATCCGCACGGAGGAGCCGTGCGGGCAGCGCGTTGCGAGGCAGAGCCTCGGAACGAGGTTCCGCGAGAATCTGATTTTTTTCGCTTGCGGCGGGCGTTGCGTCCGCTGGACGGCTCCGCTATAGTGCACTAACAGTTAAAGACGTTGTCGGCGCGAGTGCAGACCCCAGTCCGCGATCGCTGCACGAGGAACACGAGGGAGCCTCCCATGGCCAGCCAGGGAAAACCGTCCTCTCAGAACGAACTCACCACCACCGCCGGCGGCGCGCTCGTCAAGAGCGGCGACCAGAACCAGCTCGACTTCGAGATCGACTTCTTCGCCGGCGTCCTCGACCGCCACCCGAATCACGTCGACGTCCTCCGCGTCCACGGCAACAACCTCACGCTGAAAGGCCGATACGTCGAGGGCCTGCAGATCGACAAGCGTCTGGTCAACCTCCGCCCGCACGACGCTCTCGCCCACTACAATCTCGCGTGCAGCCTCTGCCTGCTCCGCAAGAAGGAACAGGCCCTCAAGACGCTTCGGCAGGCGATCGAACTGGGCTACCGCGACTTCCAGTACATCCGCCAGGACCGCGACCTGGATCACATCCGCAGCGACCCTCGCTTCCGCGCCTTGATCCGCGAGTTCGAAAACGAATAAGTGTCGCCTTTCGCTCCGCGCGTCTTCGCCGTACAAAGAGCGTTCTTTCGCGGAGCGAAAGACGACACTGGAATGTCCCGGAGGGATCCACATGAGACTCGGCCTCGTCATCGGCTCGCTCCTCATCGCCGCGGGAGTCGCCATGTACGTTGGAAATGCCGCCCTGTCGCGCACCTCGCCTTTCCCGCCGCTCCTGCCTCAGAACGAAGAAGAACAACAAGCCGGCCAGTTTGCCGCCGACCGCGTCACGCCGATCGCCATCGACGGCAAACGCTACATGGGCTACCTCAAGGCGGTCTGCGACATCGGTCCGCGGCTGTCCGGGTCGCCGAACATGAAGAAGCAGCAGGACCTCATCATCGCCCACTTCGAAAAACACAAGGTGCCGGTCGCGAAACAGTCGTTCGAGGCCAAGCAGGTCTCGCGCGAAAATCCGGTCCCGCTCACGAACCTCATCGTCTCGATCAACCCGGAAAAGAAAAAGCGGGCGATCCTCTGCACGCACTACGACACCCGACCGTTCGCCGACCAGGAGCCCGACCCGCGCAAGTGGCGCGAGACGTTCGTCAGCGCCAACGACGGCGGCTCCGGCGTCGCCCTGCTCATGGAACTTGCTCATCACCTGCCCGACATGAAGCTCGACGTCGGCGTCGATCTCGTCTTCTTCGATGGCGAAGAGTTCATCTTCGATCGCGACAAGGACAAGTACTTTCTGGGCTCCGAGCACTTCGCCAAGACGTGGAAGAAGACCGCCAATCGCCCCGATTATTTCGGCGCCATCCTGTTCGACATGATCGCCGGCAAGCTGGCGACCCTCCCCGCCGAAGACCATTCGTACACGCAGGCGCCGGAACTCTGCAACGCGATCTGGCGAATCGCCAAGGAGCAGAAGTGCCCCAGTTTCAAGCAAGCCGTCGGCCAGCGCGTGCTCGACGATCACTTGTCGCTGCTCGACGTCGGCATCCCGGCGATCGACATCATCGACTTCGACTACCGCCACTGGCACCGCCTGACCGACACCCCCGAGAACTGCGACCCCACGACGCCGGCCGAGGTGGCGAAGGTGGTCAGCGTCTGGCTGCAGCGCGCAAAGTAACACGACGCTCCGGAGGCCGGCTGGCCGCGTCGTGATTCGTCCCAAGATTCACATTGTCATTCTCGCCTGGATTGCATGCGGCGTAGTTCCTCCGCATACGGATCATTTGGCAAGAATAGCTAACAGCTATGAGCTAATAGCTGTTAACTATTCTTGAAAATCGAACCTCCGCCAACCCGGCTTGTGACTCCCCACCGCCTCGCCTAGAATTGCTCTTCATCATGCAGCAACTTCCCGATCGCCTGCGTCAACAACTGGACGTCCTCAGCCGTGCCATTCAACGCGCACGCTTCGCACGTGTCCTTTCCTGGACGTGCCTGCTCGCAGTCTTGGTTTTCGCCGCCGCGATGCTGACGGATCGATTTGTCGGGATCGCGGTGTTCTCGTTGCGCCTCACCACTGCCCTGATTCTCGCGATCATCAGCCTCGGCCTCGTCGCGGCGGCCGCCGCCTTCGCATTCGGCCGTCTCTCGTCGTCGCGGCTCGCCCAGCTCGTCGAACGAAAGTTTCCCGATCTGCAGGAACGTCTCCTCACGCTGACGACGCTCGACGCCGCTGGGGCCCAGGCCGGCCCGCAGGTCGACGCTCTTAAACAGGAAACCGTCGAACGCTCCACCGATCTCGATGTCCGCGTCGCGTTTTCGTGGGACGCGACTCGCCGCGCGCTGCGGCTCGCCGGTGGGGCCGTTCTGTTGACAGCTCTCACGCTGCTCGCCTGGCCCGCCGCCGCTCGCTTCGGCGATCGCTTCGTCCATGCCTGGACCGACGCCGCCTACGGCTACGAGATCGAAGTCTCGCCCGCCGGAGGCAACGCGGCGCTCGGCCAGCCGCTGCTCGTCACCGCCCGTCTCACCGGCGATGAATCGCGATTTCCGAAAGAGTGCACGCTCCATGTGCGGACGGACGCCGGTATCCAAAAACTGCCGATGACCCCGACCGACGCCGGCCCGTTCGCGGCCGTGTTGCCGAGCATGCCCGCCGAGGCGACGCTCGTCGTCGAGGCCGGCGAACGATCCACGACCGTCGTCGTCCACGGCAAGCCAGCCCTCCGCGTTCTCGAGGCTCGCGTCCAGATTCTCTCGCCCCGCTACACGAATTCAAAGTTCCTCGAGTTCCTGACCCTCGACCCCTCCAAGGGCACGACCTTCCGCGCCCTTCAGTACTCCCACCTGCACTGGGAATTTCAACTCGATGACGTCCCGGAGGAAGTGAACGCGACCTGGACGTCGAAACCCTTCCACCTTCCGCTTCACAAACTCATCGTCGTCAATGCAATCGCCGACACGCTCGGCAAGCAGACCGGCGAAGTCCGCTTCGTCTCCCGCGACGGCATCGTGACGACCGTCCCGCTGGGCGAAGCGATCGTCTGGCCCGACGCGCCGCCGGTGTTCTCGTCTGTGCGGCTCGGCAACGGAACCGCGGGCGAATACGCTGTCGATCCCGAAGCCCCCTTGCGAATCTCGGCCACGCTCGAAGATTCCGTCGGCCTGAATCGGCTCGATCTCGAATGGCGCGTCAACGGCGGCGAACCGAAGATCGAAACGCTTCAGAAAGATCTGCTGCCGCGATACGCCGGCGAATGGGCGGTCTCTCTGCGCGGCAAGGTGAAGGATGGCGACCGCCTCGAGCTGCGGCTGCGCGGGACCGACAACCGCCATCTGCCGAAGGACTCGGTCCAGCCGGGAATCCCGGCGGAGGACCTGGCGCCGTTGACCGCCGTGGAGCCGGCGACCGCGACGGGATGGTTCGCGTTGCCCATCAAGACGGGCGCGGCTCCGCTCGAGAAGCAACAACTGCTCGCCGAACACGACGACGTCGCCGCCCGGCTCAAGGCGATCCGCAAGGACGTCGCTGCGGTTCAAGCGGACACGACGAAGCTCGCCGCCGCCGGTCACATCTCGCCGGCGTGGACTCCTGCCCAGTCGCGCACCGTCGGCGAGCTGCGGACGAAAAACTCCCGAAACCAGGCCGCCCTCTCCGGCCTCGGGTCCGCCGCGCTGGCGCGGCTGGCGAAGGACGTCGCCGATCGCGAGCTGGGGTCGGTCGACAAATCGTTTGCGAAGACGGATTCGTCCGAAGCGACCGCCGCGGGCCGCGAGATCCATCTCAAGCACGCCGAATCCGAGTTGCAGAACGCTCTCAAAAAGATCGACGACCTCCTGAGCATCAACGAGGCGGTCGCGCAGGAACGACTCAAGCTGTGGGAGGCGGAGGACCTGGCCCTCCGCGAAGACGCCCTCGCCGCCGACAACGCGAAGGCCGACGACCCCGACCGGCTGAAGGAGCAGCAGGACGCGATCACGAAGGCGTTCGAGAAATGGGCCGCCGAGAACAAGGAGATTCAGAAGGCGAAGGCCGCGTCGCAGCGGCTCGCCGCCGAAGAGATGGCCCAGCGGGCCGACAAGCTCGCCCGCCAGCAATCGTCGAGCGCGGCGAAGAACGCCGAGGCGATGGCCGGGCGGCTGAAGAAGGCGCTCGCCGGCGTCGCCGAGAAGCAGGCGAAGCTGGCAGCCGACGCCGCGCGGCTCGAACGCGACATTCTCGCGGGGCTCGACGGTGCGGACGTTCCCGTTCCCGCCGCCGCCGCGAAGAAGGCGGCCGAGCATCTCGACGCCGGCGCCGCCGAACCGGCCCTCGCCGAACAGTCGACCACCATCGCCGGGCTCGATCGGTCGAAGGAACGCCTCGTCCAGCTCACGGCCGATCCGAAAGCCCAGGCGAAGGACCTCATCGCCCGGCAACAGAAGCTCATCGACGACCTGGAAAAGCTCGGCAACGACTTCGCTCGCATCGGCCCCGACGAAACCGTCAAACGGCTCGCGGACATCCACACGCGGCAGAAGGGCATCGAAAAGGCGATCGAGAAACTCAAGGTTCCCGACGGCCAGGCGGCGCTGCGGAAGGACGCTGTCGCTTCGGCGGCAGAGGCGGCTCAGGCTGTCCAGAAACGCGACCTCGTCCCGGCCCGCGACGCGATGGAAAAAACCCGCGATACGCTCCGCCGTCTCCAGGCTGCGTTGCCGGACGCTCCACCGCCCGCCGACGTCGACCAGCAAAAGGAACAGCTCCGCGAGGCCGCCCGCGCGAAGGTCGAGACGCTCGCCCAGGCGCAGAAAGAATTGCATGCCGAGACGCTCAAGACGCTCGCCGCCGCGATGAAGCCGGGCCCCGAGGGCGAGGGCAGCGGCAACGAGATCGCCAAGAGCCTCGAGCAGCTCAAGGACGACGTGATGAAACTCTCGCTCGCCAAGGACGACGAAAAGGCGATGGCGAAGGAATCCGCCGCCGCCCTCGACGAGGCCGCCCGCGAGATGAAGCTCGCCCAGGACAAGCGCGAGGAGGGCAAGCTCGAGATGGCCGACAAGGCCGAGCGCGACGCGAACCTGAAGCTCGAGCAGGCCGGCAAAATGCTCGACAAGCTCGCCGCCTCCCTGCCGAAGCCGGGCGAGCCGGAGCGCGAGTTGATTCAGTCGATGCAGGATGCGAAGCTCCTGCTGTCAAAGCCGTCGCCGAACAGTCCCTTGCCTTCGCCCGAGACGATGCAGCAGGCGGCCAAGGCGATCCGCAAGACCGCCGAGCTGACCGGCAACCCGATGACCGCCCGCTCCCCCGGCGCCGCGGGGCCCGCGAATGTCCCGGACGAACCGCTGCCAATCGTCCTCGGGGCGGACTGGGGAAATCTCCCTGGTGAAGTCCGCACCCGGCTGGCCCGCGAATGGCGAGCGCGGTATGGGCCGGAGTACGAAGAGATCATCCAGCGGTATTTCCGGAATATTTCGAAGTCGAAGTAGTGGTCCGTCGATCGATCCATATCGGGATCGGGATGGCCTCGTGCGACCGACAAGTTGGCAGGCGGCGTACACCAAATTCTGGCCGTTGCCGACTTCGTTCGACGAAAGTCTCAGGAAATCAGGAAGTTCCGTCTTTTTGGCAGCGGCCAGCCCTGGCCGCTGCCGTCGTCTGCCAAATCCGATTGTAATCAGCGGCCTACCTTGAACCCGAACGTGATCGAACCCGACATTGACCGATAGACCGACCGGTAGTTGGAGTTAAACCGCCTAATGTCGGAACTCCAACTTCGAAAACGGCTTGATCGTCACTCCGGCCGCCTCGAACGCCCGGCGTAGCTCGCGCACAAACGTGATCGCTTCGGGATTGTCGCCGTGCACGCAGAGGCTGGCGATGCCCGCCTTCGCGAGCTGCATCGCCTGGACCACCGCATCTTTCACCGAGGCGACGAACGCGTCCGGCTGCCCGCGCGGAACGAGCGAACCGTCGGCGCGATAGCGGCGGTCCGCGAATCCCTCTGCAACCAAATCGGGAAACGGCGAGCGCGGCAACGCGAGCACCGGCAAGCCCCACTTCGCCGCCGCCGCCGCGATCGGCCGGGCGATCGCCGCATCCCGGCACGCCTGGTTGTAGAGCGCCCCGTGCGGCTTAAGATAGCACAGCCGGACCCCGCTCTCGGCCGCCCAGCGCGAAAGCACCGCAACCTGCTGGTCGACCAAGTCGAAGAGAGCCGTCTCTTCCAAGATCATTTCACGGCGACCGAAGTGCTCGCGATCGGCGTAGCCCGGATGAACGCCGACCACGACGCCGTGGTCGCGAGCCAGCGCCAATGTTCGCCGGATGTCAGCCTCGTCGCCGGCGTGCGCCCCGCAGCAGATGTTGGCGGATGTGATCAGCGGCATCAGTTCGTCGTCGTGGCCGGCGCCTTCGCCGAGATCGCAATTGAGGTCGATGTTCATGAGGACGTTGTAGTGTCGTCGCTCGATCCGCGAACACAAGTTTCGCTCGCGGTGAAAAAGAGTGACTCGCTTCAATGCTTACTTCCTGATCGCGAATGCCGAGAAACGCAGCGGTCCTCGGCGGGCGCGGCCGCGGACCGACGCGAAATCGCTGAAAAACACCTCCATCGTGAATTCCTCGCATTATGGAACGGCGGTTGCTGTTTGATGGGCTCGTCCGACACAGGATTCTCCCACCCCATCAGCGAACGGGAGCACGCGGCGCGTTGCTCTCGCCGCTTTGTCACGTACCCTGAGGACGCCCCATGAACGCCGAAATCACCTCCGTCTCGGAAGCCCGCCAGTTGCTTTTGACGCGAAAGATCACCGCGGACACTTACAGCCAAACCGTCTCGCGCATCCGCTCGCAAGGAACCAAATCCACGAACTGTCCGAAAGAAAAAGCGTCGTGACGGACAGACCCATCGGAGTACCTCCGGGCGTGCCAGCCAAGGAGTCGTAGACTGAACGGCATCCGCACGGAGTCGTTCCTCTCATGAGCGAGTCTTACGACGCGATCGTCATCGGCGCCGGTCCCAACGGGCTGGCCGCCGCCATCACGCTTGCTCGGGCCGGCAAGTCGGTCCTGGTTCGCGAGGCGGCGCCCACCTTCGGCGGCGGCGCCCGCTCCGCCGAACTCACGCTTCCCGGCTTTACGCACGACATCTGCTCCACCGTTCAGGCGCTGGCCCTGGCGTCTCCGTTTCTTCGCGGCGTGCCGCTTGCCGAGCACGGTTTGGAGCTGGTGCATCCGCCCGCCGAGTTCGCTCATCCTCTGGAGGACGGCACGGCCGCCGTCTCTTATCGTTCGATGGCTCGGACCGGCGAGACGCTCGGCCGCGACGCCCGCGCCTGGGAACAACTCTACGGCCCCGCGGTCGCGGACTGGGACCAGATCGTTCCCTCGCTTTTGGCGCCGCCGCTCTGGCCGCCGCGGCATCCGATCGCGATGCTGCGGCTGGGATGGCGGGCGTTCCGCTCGGCGCGGGCGATCGCGACCTCTTATTTCACGGGCGACCACGCTCGCGGCCTCTTTGCCGGGGTTGCGGCTCATTCCATTCTTCCGCTCGAATGGGCCGGCACCGCCGCGTTCGGCATGGTGCTGGGAACCAGCGCTCACGTCGGCGGTTGGCCCATTGCCCGCGGCGGCTCGCAGAAGCTCGCCGACGCGCTCGTGAGTTATCTCCGCTCGCTCGGCGGCATCCTGCAGGCGAACGCCCGCGTCGACACGCTCGACGAGCTGCCGCCGGCGAAGGCGATCCTCGCGGACGTCACGCCTCGCCAGCTCGTCAAGATCGCGGGCAAGCGGTTGCCGGAAGGATATCAGCGAAGACTCAGTAAGTTTCAGTACGGGCCGGGCGTCTTCAAGGTCGACTGGGCGCTGTCGGCGCCGATTCCCTGGAAAGCGGCCGCGTGCGCCGAGGCGGGGACGGTGCACCTGGGTGGCACGTTCGACGAAGTCGCCGCCTCCGAACGCGCCCCGTGGGAAGGCCGCTGCTCCGAGCGGCCGTACGTGCTGGTGGTGCAGGCATCACGGTTCGATCCGACGCGCGCCCCCGCCGGCAAGCACACGGGGTGGGCGTACTGCCACGTCCCGCACGGGTCCACGCAGGACATGACCGCGGCGATCGAAAACCAGATGGAACGGTTCGCCCCCGGCTTCAAGGACACGATTCTCGCCCGCTCCGTGATGAACTCCGCCGACATGGAACGCCACAACGCGAACCTGATCGGCGGCGACATCACCGGCGGGGCCAATACGCTGGGCCAAGTGTTCGCGCGGCCGGTCCTGGCGATGAATCCCTACGCGACGCCGGCCAAAGGGCTTTATCTGTGTTCGTCGTCGACTCCGCCGGGCGGCGGCGTTCATGGGATGTGCGGATTTCACGCTGCCCAGGCGGCGCTGCGGCGGGAGCTTCGGTGAGAGAACGATTACGAGCAGGATTACGAGCAGGATTACGATTGCGAGTACGACGAAAACCGGAAGGCCGCCGACGCCATCCTAATCGTAATCCTAATCCTGCTCGTAATCTTCTTCATAATCCTACTCGTACTCTTCATCTTAATCTCTCACGACGCGACCGCTGAAGATTCCGTCAGAACTCAGCGGGCAATGCGTCCCCAAAAGCCCAATCGGATTTGGATGCTTTCCATCTTATTTGAATTGCATCCTCGCCCCGCGCCGATTATGGTAACGATACCTGCCCCCCGGGCCCCGATTCGGTCACCGCCGAACGACCCGACGCGCCGCGAACTCTCCATCCATGAACACCTTGCTGCACCGCCTTGTGCTGGGCTTTCTTCTCACGGCCGCCTTCGTGTCCCCGGTGTCCGCCGCCGACTGGCCGATGTGGCGACACGATGCGACCCGATCCGGCGTCTCGTCCGCCGCCCTCCCCGTGGAACTGCAGCTCCAGTGGTCGCGCGACTATCCGCCCGAAACGCCCGCCTGGCCGGACCAGGAGAAGATGCCGTTCGACATCTGCTTCGAGCCGATCGTGGTCGGGAAAACTCTTTACATGAATTCCGCCCGCCACGATTGCGTGCGGGCCGTCGACGTCGACACCGGCGACCGCAAGTGGGTCTTCTTCGCGGACGGCCCGGTCCGCTTCGCCCCCTTGCATCATAACGGCAAGATCTACTTCACCTGCGACGACGGCTGCCTCTACTGCGTGACCGCGGAGACAGGCGAGTTGGTCTGGAAGCTGCGAGGCGGGCCGAGCGATCGCCGCATCCTCGGCAACCAGCGCATCATTTCGACGTGGCCGGCCCGCGGGGCGCCGGTTGTCGCTGACGACACGCTCTACTTCGCCGCCAGCATCTGGCCGTTCATGGGCGTCTTCATCCATGCGGTCGATCCCGAGACCGGCAAGATCCTCTGGACCAACGACGGCGACGGCTCCACCTACATGAAGCAGCCGCACGCCACCGACGCCTTCGCCAGCGTCGCCCCGCAGGGCCCGCTCGCCATCGACGGCAACCACCTGCTCATCCCCGGCGGCCGGTCGATCCCGGCGGTCTTCGAACGCAAGAACGGCAAGCTGCTCCGGCTGCCGCTCGCAGAAAACGGCAAGCTCGGCGGCGGCTCGGAAGTGGTCGCGTTCGGCGACATCTATTTCAACGGCGGCTCGGTTTTCGAAACCAAGTCGAGCAAGTTCCAGGGCAACTTCGCAAAGCTCGTTCTCACAACGCCGAAGATCCTGTTCGCGTACGACAACAACGCCCTCAAGGCGTTCAATCCGGCCACCTACCGCGTGATTCCCGAAAAGGCAGAGCCGACGCCGCAACCGTCGAGGCCGCTCGAGCCGGGAGAAAAGCTGGAAGTCTTGCCGCTGCCCGAACGCGTTGTCGAGGACCCGAAGAACAAGCCGCTGCCGCCGCCGGTGCTCACCAAGACATCGCGCTGGCGCGTGGACGAGCTGGCGACCATCGGCGTGCCGTCGCTGGAAGTGATGATCATGGCCGGCAACCGCATCTACGCGGGCGGCGACAACGTGATCCTCGCGATCGATTACGACCCGACTATCAAGACGTTCGCCGTCGCCTGGCGGACGCGCATCGAGGGCAAGGTGTGCCGGCTCGTCGCCGGAGCGAACCGGCTGTTCGCCGTCACGCGCGAGGGACAACTCTTTTGCTTCGGGCAGGACGACGTCACGCCGCGGCATTATCCGCTGCGGGCGCCGGTGCATCCGCCGGAGCTGCCCGCACTCGCGAAGAGAGTGAAGGCTCTCGTCGATGCCGGCGGGGCCCGCGACGGCTACGCCGTCCAGTGGGGCTACGGCGACGGCATCGTGGCCACCGAGATCCTGCGCCAGACGAATCTGCAGCTCCTTTCGCTTGAGCCCAGCGCCGAGAACACGCTTGCCGGCCGCCGCGCCCACGCCGTCGCCGACACCTACGGGACCCGCATCGCGATCCTGCCCGGCGAACCCAAGCTGGCCCAGCTGCCGCCGTTTTTCGCGAGCGTCATCTTCGCGAACAACCTGAAGGCGGCCGGCATCTCGTACAACGAAAACTTCCTGCGGCAAGCGTTCCACAGTCTGCGGCCCTTCGGCGGCCGGCTGGTGCTGTCGATGAACGAGGTGCCGTCGGTCGCCGCGGTCGAGCAGTGGGCCCGCAACACGCCGCAAGCGAAAGTCCGGCGCATCGGCGACTTCGTCGTGGTCAGTCGCGAGGGCCCGATTCCCGGCTCCGCGAACTGGACGCACGAGCACGCCGATTCGTCGAACACACGGGTCAGCAAGGACTCTGTCGTCAAGGCCCCGATGGGCATCCTCTGGTTCGGCGGCCCGTCGCACGAGGGCGTGCTGCCGCGGCACGGGCACGGCCCGCAACCGCAGGTGATCGACGGCCGCGTCCTCATCGAAGGCGTCGACATGCTCCGCTGCCTGGATGTCTACACCGGCCGCATGCTGTGGGAGACGAGCCTGCCCGGTCTCGGGACGTTCTACAACAACGTTCAGCACCAAGCGGGGGCGAACAGCGCGGGCAGCAATTTCGTCTCCATGCACGACGGCATCTATGTCGCGTGGGACTACCAGTGCGTGGTGCTCGACCCGGACACCGGGAAGATCAAGCGATCGATCAAGCTGCCGCCGGCGAAGGGCACGAAGGCAGCGCCGCGCTGGGGCTACATCAATATTGAGGGCGACCATCTCATCGCCGGGGCCGATCCGCTGTTCGACGAGAAGAACATGCCGCCGAAGAACCAGGGCTCCGGCGACGACGACGACAAATCCGGCCTCGCCCCGTCGAACCCGATCGGCTCGTCGCTGAAGAAGATCGTGGCGGCGCTGAAGCCGTTTAGCGACAACATGTCCGCAAGCCGCCGGATCATCGTGCTCGATCGCCACTCCGGCGCCGTCATCTGGGAAACGACCGCGAACTACAGCTTCCGCCACAACGGCACCTGCGTCGGCAACGGCCGCATCTTCACCATCGACCGCCTCTCGGGCGACGAACTCCTCAAGCGGAAGAAATCGACGGATGATCTGCCGAAGCCGTTCCGCGTGGTGTCCTTCGACCTCTTCACCGGCGACCAGATGTGGGAAGTCGACGACGATGTCTTCGGCACCTGGCTGAGCTACTCCGCCAAGCACGACATCCTTCTGGAAGCCGGCCGGCTTGCCCGCGACACGCTGAAGGACGAGCCGCGCGGCGTCCGCGCCTGCGACGCCCGCACCGGCAAGGAACTCTGGTTCGACAAGTCTTACGGCGGCCCCGCGATGATTCACGGCGACGAGATCCTTCTCGAAAAAGGCGCCTGCGACATCCGCACCGGCGGCCTGAAGCTGCGCGACGATCCGATCACCGGCGTCCCGGTCCCCTGGTCGTGGACGCGCACCTACGGCTGCAACACGCCGCTGGCGTCGGAACATCTCTTGACGTTCCGCTCCGGCGCGGCCGGTTACTTCGACTTGTGCAACGACGGCGGCACCGGCAACTTCGGCGGCTTCCGCTCCTCGTGCACCAACAACCTCATCGTCGCCGGCGGCCTGCTCGTCGTGCCCGAGTACACGCGCACCTGCACCTGCAACTATCAGAACCAGACGTCCGTCGCGATGATCCACCAGCCGGACGCCGAGATGTGGACCTTCTTCGGCACCAAAGAAACGAAGGGAACCGTGAAGCGGCTCGGCATCAACCTGGGCGCCGTCGGCGATCGCCGGGCGGAGAACGGCACGCTCTGGCTCGAATACCCGAGCACCGGCGGCGTCTCGCCCGCGGTGAATGTGAACTTCAAGCCGGGCAAGCTCGACACCTATCGCCGCTTCTCGGGCAATTTCACCGGGCCGCTGCCGTGGGTCGCGTCGTCCGGCGTGAACGGCATCCAGGAGATCGCGATTTCCGTCGGCAAGGAGGAGGAACGGAAGACGCGGCCGTTCACCGTGCGGCTGGTGTTCGCGGAACCGGAGCCGATCGAGGTGGGCCAGCGCCGCTTCGACGTGCACATCCAGGACGTCCGCAAGCTGGCCGACTTCGACATCACGAAGGAAGCGGGCGGGGCGCGCAAGAGCATCATCCGCGAGTTCCACGATGTCCTCGCCGGCGAGACGCTGACGGTGCTGTTCACCGCGCCGGGCAAGGGCATCGATTACCGAGGGCTGCCGCCAATCGTCTCGGGCATCGAAGTGATCGAAGAGGAAGATTCGACGAGTTCGGCGTCGCGATAATGGAGCACAACGCTCCGCGTCGTGATTCTGTCCCGCGCCGCAACACGATTTTTGCGGACGACTCGGGACGACTTCCCCAGATTTGGACCGAAGTGATTGCCAGGACGAATCTCGACGCGGAGCGTCGAGCAACATTGGGCCCCTGAATGCGCGTCACCGTCCATTATCTCGCCCAGGTTCGCCGCGCCGTTGGCCGGGCGGAAGAAGCGTTCGACACCGCGCCGGACGGCACTCTCGCGGACCTCGTCCGGTTCCTCGCCGGCGAACATCCCGGCGCCGCGCCGCTGCTGCTGGGTCCGGACCGCGAGCCGAACAAATCGCTCTTGTTCTTCGTCAACGACGCTCCGCTCGCCGCCGCCGACCTCTTGCCGAACCCCGCGACCGTCACCATTCTGGCTCCAATGGCGGGCGGTTGACGTAGGTCGGACTTTCCAGTCCGACGGCCCCGTGCCGAAATCCCAAATTGCTGCCCGCTTCAAGTCGGGTTGGAAAACGTTGGAAAACCCGACCTACGGACTCCCGCATGCTCACCGACGAAGAACGCGCGATCTACCAGTGGCAGATGTGGACTTCCCACTTTGGCGAAGCCGGCCAGGAAAAGCTGAAGGCCGCGACCGTTTTCGTCTCGCGCATCGGCGGCGTCGGCGGCACGGTCGCCCTGCACCTCGCCGCCGCGGGCGTCGGCCGACTCATCCTCGCCCACGCCGGCAACCTGCGGCCCAGTGACCTCAACCGCCAGCTCTTGATGTCGCACGCCGGGCTCGGCCAGCCTCGCACCGAGCAAGCCGTCCGTAAGCTGAAGGAGCTGAACCCGCGGCTTCAGGTCGACGCGATCGGCGAAAATGTCTCCGCCGAAAACGTCCGCCGGCTCATCGGCAATGCGGACGTCGTCGCCAGTTGCGCTCCGCTGTTCGAAGAACGGCTCGCCATGAACGCCGCCGCCGTCGGGCTCGGCATACCGCTCGTTGACTGCGCGATGTTCGAGATGGAGATGCAGCTCCTCGTCGTCCGCCCGGGGCAGACCGCGTGCCTGGGTTGCCTGTACCCGGCGCCGCCCGCTGCGTGGAAGCGCGAGTTCCCGGTCTTCAGCGCGGTCGCGGGCACGGTCGCCAGCCTGGGGGCGCTCGAGGTGATCAAGCTGTTGACCGGCGTCGGCGAATCGCTCGACCATCAGATGCTGCTCGGCGATCTCGCGTCGATGGCGTTTCGCAAGATCCACTTGAAGCGCGACCCGTCGTGTGGCGTGTGCGGATCACTCAGCAATTAAATTCATTCCGTCGCCCGTTTACGTTTCGCGTGGTCAGCAAACAATCAAAGACGTGGCTCAATCGCGGTCGTGCCGAAGCACGCGAAAGACCGTTCTCCATCCACGCGAAACGTAAACGGGCATCCGCGATTTCCTTTTGTCCGCCGCTCGAGCCCTGGTAAGATCCTGCCATCCCGCCTCACAGGAGCCTCTCCATGATCCGCCTCTTCGCTTTGCTCGCCGTCGTCCTTGTCTTCGCGATGCCGGCCGTCGCCACTGAAACGGTTCGCATCGGCATCATCGGCTGCGACACGTCGCATGCCCCGGCCTTCGCCCAGGCGTTCAACAGCGACAAGGCCGACCCCGAACTCGCCGGCTTCAAGATCGTCGCGTGCTTCCCCGCGGGCAGCCCCGACTTTCCGCTGAGCCGCGACCGCATCGAGAAATTCACCGAGCAGGTGCGCGACAAGTACGGCGTCAAGATCGTCAACTCGATCGACGAGCTTCTCAAGGAAGTCGACGTGGTGATGCTGCTCAGCGTCGATGGCCGCATCCACTGGAAGCAGGCCCAGGAGGTCATGAAGGCGAAAAAGCCGGTGTTCATCGACAAGCCGCTGACCGCCTCGCTGGCCGACGCCCTTCGCATCATGGACCTGGCGAAGCAAACGAAGACGCCGTGGATGTCGTGCTCGTCGCTCCGCTGGGGCAAAGCGTTGGGCGACGCGAAGAAGAACGAGAAGGTCGGCCCGGTCGTCGGCTGTTTGACCTATGGCACCTGCACCATCGCTCCCGACCACCCGGACCTGAGCTTCTACGGCATCCACGGCCTCGAGATGCTTTACTCGATCATGGGCCCGGGCTGCGAGACCGTCCAGCGGACCACCACGAAGGACACCGATGTGCTGACCGGCGTCTGGAAGGACGGCCGGATCGCGACGTACCGCGGCAGCCGCGGCGACAAGAGCGGTTTCGGCGCTACCATCTTCGGCAAGAACGGCGCGGCCAGCTTCACCGACAACAGCGGTTACGGCCCGCACCTCCGCGAGGTAGTGAAGTTCTTCAAGACGGGCGTCTCGCCGATTTCGCCGGAGGAGATGGTTGAGGTGATGGCCGTCATCGACGCCGCCGACATGAGCAAGAACCAGAACGGCGCCCCGGTCCGCATTGCGGACGCGTTCAAGGCGGCACGGGCGAAGATCAGCCAGTAACACCGTTTAGCGGCAAGCCGAAGGCGTCGGCGGACACGGCGCCACGCGTTCCAGTCGTCCGTCCGCCCTCGCCCAAAGACCGCCGGAGCGAAAGACGACACTCTACCTACAATACTGCGCATGGATCCCATCCGCTCCACCCCCGTGACGGTCGTGCTGCCGGCCGCCTCGCGCGATGATGTCGTCGCCTGGGCGCCGTTTCTCAAGAAGTGTCCCGCCGGATCGCAAATCCTCGCCGTTGTCGATGCGCCGATCACCGACGCTCCGCCAACCGTTCGCGTCGTCCAGCACACGCAACCCCTCGGCATCGGCGCGTGCCTGCAGACGGCGATCTGGCTGCTGGAGACGCCGCTCGCCTTGTTCGTGGGCGGAAGCGTGTACAGGCCCGAGCACGTCGGTCCGATGTTCGACGAAATCGACAAGGTCGACCTGGTGGCGGCGTGCCGCGATGTCGGTGCACCGCCCCCGCCGGTCATGATCTGGGACGTGACGCGGATGGCGCTGTCGCTTGTCTTTCTGGGGTATGCACCCGAGCCGCGCGTCGGCTGGCCCGGCTGGGGCGACTGGCCGCGGCGCTGGGCTGCGCGGCGCCTGTTCGGCGTGCCGCTCCACGACCCCTGCGGCGGACTCATCCTTGCCCGGCGCGATCTGTTCGCACGGATCCCGATCCAGTCGCGCGGCTCGTTCGCGTGGGTCGAAATCGCGGCGAAGGCAAACCATCTGGGCAAGATGATGTGTGAGGTGAAAGTCCCGAGCGAAAGGGCGCCGCGCGATCCGTTTGTCGGCGATGCGTGGCGGCTCTTCCGCCGCCCGGACTTCGGACCGGCGTTCGCATCGCCGTCGCGCCACGTTTAGCCGCCGCCCACGGAACGGCGCGGACAGCCATCCCCGATCGCGGTCGGAGGATTCCGGCCGCGCCGCTCCGTGATCGGGGCGAGACGACGCATCGCGTGCCGGCTCCCTCGAACCTCATAGAATGTCCCAAATTACAGGGAGCGCGTATGCCGTCCGGGTGGTCGAGCGTGGATCTTGTCGGCAAGACGTGCGATGTCTTCGACCCACCCACGCCGCCCCGCTTCGCGGTCATCTACTTGCACGCCTTCGGACTCGAAAGCCTCATCGGCAATAGTTCTTACACCGACCAGCTCGCGAAACACGGCCTGGGCTGCATCTGCCCGCACGGCCAACGCGGCTGGTGGCTCGACCGCGTCTCGCCGGATTTCGATCCGGTGCTGACGCCCGAAAAGTTCGTCCTCGAGCACGTCGTCCCGTCTGCTCATAAACGATGGTCGCTGAGGCCGCGGGCGCTCGGCATCTTCGGCATCAGCATGGGCGGACAGGGAGCGCTGCGGCTCGCGTTCCGGCATCCGCAGGTCTTTCCCGCGGTGGCTGGCATCGCGTCGGCGATCGATTTCCACGAAGTGTACGGCCAGGGGCTCACCCTCGACACGATGTTCGACAGCAAGGAGCAGGCCCGGCAAGACACCGCGGTCATGCATGTTCCTCCCTACGACGCGCCGCCGCATGTGTTCTTCGCCATCGATCCCGCCGACCACGACTGGTATCGCGGCAACGACCGCCTGCACGAAAAGATGAACGCCCTCGGCGTGCCGCACACGATCGACTTCGACACCACGGCGGGCGGGCATTCGTGGGAGTATTTCAACCGCATGGCGGAGCCGGTCGTGCGGTTTTTGGCGGAGTCGCTGGACAAAGAGAGCCGGCGGCTGATTTGACACCGTAGCTGAAGTCGTAAGACTTCAGCTGCGTGACATGGATTTTGGCCCGCATCTGAAGTCTTACGACTTCAGCTACGTGACTTGTCGTCCGTCCCTTCGAAGGAGATCTTGGTGCGCGTCTCGTTATTGGTCACCTGCCTGGGCGATGCGTTTTTTCCCGACGCCCCCGTCGCCACCGTCAAGCTGCTGCGGCGGCTCGGCGTCACGGTCGACTTTCCCGAGGCCCAGACGTGCTGCGGTCAGCCGCACTTCAACAGCGGCTTCCACGATCACGCCCGCGATCTCGCACGTCACGCGATCCGCACGTTTGCGAACGCCGAGATGGTGGTCTGCCCGTCGGGGTCGTGTGCGGCGATGGTGAAGCTCGAGTATCCTCACCTGTTCGAGGGCGATCCCGTCTGGCACAAGAAGGCGGTGGCGCTCGCCGAGAAGACTTACGAACTCTCGCAGTTCCTGATTCACGTGCTCGGCAAGGACGACGTGGGCGCCCGCTATCCCGCGAAGGCGACGTATCACATGGCGTGCCACCTGCGCGGTCTCGGCCTGGTCGACGAACCGCAGCGACTGCTGGCTCGCGTCAAGGACTTGCAAATAGCCCCGCTCGAACGCTTCGACGAGTGCTGCGGCTTCGGCGGCTCGTTCGCGGTGCGCTATCCGAACATTTCCGGAGCGATGGTCAACGACAAGGCCGCGTTCATCGAGAAGACCGGCGTCGACTGCGTGATCGCCACCGACGCGGGGTGCCTCATGAACATCGGCGGATGCTTGCATCGCCGGCAGAGCGCGGTGAAGACGGTGCACCTGGCGGAAGTGTTGGCGTCGACGTGAATCTTTTTCGCGTGGAGGGGTCGGGCGGCTCCAACCGGCCTTCCACTGTTTCGTCCAATGAACTTCGCCTTGGAGGCCGGTTGGAGCCGCCCGACCCCTCCACGCGAAAAAGACAGGATCCAATGGACTACGCAAAACACGAACATCACGACTTCATCGGCGGCGTCGCCCAGGCGATGGATGACAAGCCGCTGCAGTTCGCCCTTTCGCGGCTCGCCGACACGCTGATGGCCGCCAATCGCAAGGGCTACGGGACGATGGACGACAGTTCCGCCCTGCGCGACCACGCGAAGCGCGTCAAGGAACACACGCTCGCTCATCTTGACAAGTACCTCGAACAGCTCGAAGCCTCGGTCGTCAAGCTCGGCGGCAAGGTCCACTTCGCGGACGACTCGGCCGACGCGTGCAAGATCATCACCGACATCGCCCTGAAGACCGGCTGCCGGAAGGTGGTGAAATCGAAGTCGATGACGACCGAGGAGATTCACCTGAACCCCGCCCTCGAAAAGATCGGCGCCGAGGTGACGGAGACGGACTACGGAGAATGGATTATCCAGATCGCGGGCGAACGACCGTCGCACATCGTCGCCCCGGCGGTTCATCACACGCGCGAAACCATCGCGAGCGTCCTGTCGAAATACACGGGGCAAACCCTGTCGGACGAGCCGAAGGAACTCGCCCAGGTGGGCCGGCGACTCTTGCGCGACCGGTTCTTCCAGGCGGACATGGGCATTAGCGGCGTCAACTTCGCGGTCGCCGAGACGGGGACGATCACGCTGATCACGAACGAGGGCAACGGCCGGCTGACGACGTCATGCCCGCGCGTGCATGTCGCGGTGATGGGCATGGAGAAGGTGATTCCCCGCATGCGCGATCTGCCGGTCTTCCTAAAATTGCTCGCGCGGGCGGCGACCGGGATGCCGCTCTCAGTTTACACGAACATGGTGACCGGGCCGAAGCGAGCGGGCGAGACGGACGGGCCCGACGAGTTTCACCTCGTCATCCTCGACAACGGCCGCTCGAAGGTGCTGGCGTCGGGCTTTCGCGAGAGCCTGCAGTGCATCCGGTGCGGGGCGTGCCTCAATGCGTGCCCGGTGTATCGCCGCATCGGTGGGCACGCGTACGGCGGCGTCTACTCGGGACCGATCGGATCGATCCTGACGCCGCTGTACGACAGCGTGACCGAGAACCCGCATTTGCCGCACGCGTCGTCCTTGTGCGGGGCGTGTCAGTCGGCGTGCCCGATCAAGATCAACATTCCGCAGATGCTCATCGGCCTGCGCGAGACGCAGCACAAGCACAAGACGAGCGCGGGCGAGAACTTCGCCTATGGGATGGCGAAGTTCGTGCTGTCGCGGCCATGGCTCTACCGGCTGGGGCTGCGCGTCTCGGGCTGGTTCCTCAAACGGCGGGCGAAGGACGGCTGGATTGCCAAGATGCCCGGGCCGGCGAAGAAATGGACCGACGTCCGCGACTTCCCCGCTCCGCCGACGAAGACGTTTCGCCAGCAGTGGAAGGAGCTGGGCTCATGAGTGCTCGCGAAGCGTTTCTCGCGCGTGTCCGCAAAGCGACTCTCGACGGCAACACTGCCGGCGCCGCGGCGCCGCTGCCCGAACGCGGCGCCGTCGGCTACCTGGGCGGCGGCAGCGACCTCCTCGCGACCTTTCTCGAACACGCCAAGATGATGGGGATGAAGCCCGCCGTGGTCGGTTCGCGCGAGGAACTGCTGGCAAAGATCGCCGAGGTGCTGGACGCGAAGAACGCTCGCCGGATCTTACTGGGGCGCGGGCCGACGATAGATCTCTTGAATCTTGAGCCGTGGCTCGCGGCGGCGGGACGCGAAATCATCCGGCCGGGAGCGCCCAAGGAAACACTCTTCGCGGCGGACTTCGGCATCTCGGCAGCGGCGTCGCTGATTGCAGAGACGGGATCGTTCGTGATCGCGACCAGCCCGGAGATGTCGCGGACGGAGAGTCTTCTGCCGCCGGTGCACATCGCGATCGCGATGGCGGATCAAGTCGACGCGGACCTGTTCGATGTCCTCGGCAAGTATTCGGCGGAGCGGCTGCCGCCGTCGAATCTCGTCTTCGTGTCGGGGCCGAGCAAGACGGGCGATATCGAGATGAAACTGGTGACCGGCGTGCACGGGCCGGGCGAAGTGTATGTGATGGTTTTGAAGTACCAAGCCCCGGGGTGAGGTACTCCGAACCCCGGGCATCGATCGCTTGCCTAAAACAATCCCCAGGACTCGGAGTACCTCGTCCAGGGGCTTGGCGTTATTTCCTGGTCAACTCCCCAACCAACTCCTCCCCAATCGGCGGCGACCATCCCGTGATCGCGTAGCGAATCACGCCGTCCTGGTCGAGCACGACGAACCGCGGTGTCGCGTCCACGCTCAGCGCGATGCGAAGCGCCGCCCCGTCGAAAATCGTGAACGGCAGCCGTTTCTCAGCGTACTGGCGCACCGCTTGCTCGGGTTCATTCGTCACCGCCATGGCGACGATGTTGACCTTGTCGCCCATTTTGCCGATCAGCTCGCGGGCGAATTCGAGTACTTCGACGCCGGTCTTCGAGTGCGGACTGTAGTACATGACGAGCGTGGGCCGGCCGAGCAGGCGGTTGAGGCGGACCGTTTTGCCGGTGGGCAGCTCGTTCAGCACGGTGTCAGGCACCTTCTGGCCGACGCGCAACGGACCGATCGGCGCCGGCGGATCGTCGGACGTGAACTCCGCGACCAGCAGTTCGCCCTTGCGGGCGCTGTCCACGCGGCGAGCGAGATGGACGACCGCCTTGCGGTACGGCGTCGTCGGGGCGTTCTCCAGGTGATAAGAAACTTTCCGGAGCAACGTCTCCAGCTCGCGCGGGTACTGCGTGGGCTGCTTGAGATAGGGGCCGGCGTCGTCGCCGAAGCGCTTGGCTTGCAGGACTTCGTGCTTGCGGTCGTCGAAGAGTTTGCCGGGATATTTGAGACGGCTTTCCAACGAATAGTTCGTCACCGTCTTGTGCGACGGCTCGCGGCGGCCGGGGTCGCGGCGTTCGAGCGTCCGCTCCACCTTCACGGCGACGCCCATCTGCATCGACAGCCAAACGGTATCGCGACGACGCCACGCGGCCCGGTCGGCTCGCGGACGGTCCCAGTCTTCGGATTGTTGCTGGCCCATCAGCTTGACGCACGTCAGACCGCCGGTCGATTCGACGGCAAGCACCGTCCACGACCGCGGCGTGCGGCCCTCGTCTGCGACTTCCCAGACGCTGTTCGCGCCGACGCGTGTCGACGGCAACTCGAGGAAGCAACCCGTCTCGATGAGGGGCAGCATCGCGATCGGCGTCTGCAGGTTGGCGGCGCTTTTCAGCCGGCCCTGTGCGTCGACCTGGGCGAGTTCCAACTTCACGGAAACCGGCTTGTATTTCGGTTCCTCGCCAGGCTCGCGCGAACTTATTGTCGTCATGAAGGCGACGTCGTGCGTTTGATTTTCGACGGCGAGAACGAGGAGATGATTGTCGATGCGATAGGTGCGCTGGTACTGGACGCCGGGCAGGAGCGACTCTTCGGTGCAGGTTCCGCTGTAGACAAGTTCGACGCCGGCGGCGAGCTGGGGCGCGAGCACCCACTCGGTTGCCAGAGCGGGATTCGCCGGGGCCGGTTGGCCGAGGGCGCATCCCATCGCCAGAAGTATGAGAGTGGACGTCATGTCCGCCTGAAGCCGCCTAACGAAGTTTCCCTAAACCCAGAGGGGAAGCCCGCTTCCGGACCGGTCCGTCAGTCCAGATGGCGAGAGATTATAACATGACCGCAATTTGCACAAGCGAGGTTTTCGTGTGGATTCGACGACAGACCGCCGGGGCAAAGCCAGATCGCCCAGTCCACCCAACTGCGATGTCGCGCGGGATTCGCGGTCCGCCGGGCCGATGCAAATTGCCATGCCTCGCGCGTGGAAAGTTGGTAGTTTGACGTGGGCTGGCGAGATGCGGTCGAATCATGGGACAGCTGGTTCCGACCAGCCCCAACGGGGCGACAGTCAATAGCCAGGGGCGCGAGCCCCTGGTAGCGATCGATGACGCGGGCAGCCTCAACGGGGCGACAGAAACAGATCCCGTTCGCGACAGATCGACTTTTCCGCCGCCGCGTTGGGGCTGAAACGCATCCGCCCTGCGAACCAGGGGCTTGCGCCCCTGGCTATTGGCTGTCGCCCCGTTGGGGCTTTGAGTCTCGCACAGGAGCCGTGAGTGTTCTTCCTGATTGTCTTCGTGCTGCTGTTCGCGGTCTTCAGCCTGCTCTTCTTTCTGGGGACCGCGTTCATCCAGAGCTACACGGCGACGCAACCGACCGACGGCCTCGCCTGGCGGGCGCCGGCCGCCGCCGGGGCGATGGCGCTCTTCTTCACGCTCTGGACGGTGATCGTCGCCCGCGGCGATTCGGAGCCGGGCAATATTCCCTACGACACATTCTTCCGTTTCAGCCCGAAGGTTTCGCTCAGCCCCGATCCCGCGACCAAGATGTGGGCGGTGCGGCAGGGCGGCAAACGCACCGAATACATTCGCGCCAAGGACGACATCGGCCAGTGGACGTACCACGACGACCGCAAGAAGCCGTGGCCCTCGACCGACGACGTCATCGCCATCGAGATCACGCACGCCGGCACGAAAATGCACTTCGACCGCATCAAGAGCGATGACGGCTACTCGAACAGCTACACCAGCGACCAGGGCTGGACGATGCGCGCCTTCTCCGGCGGCGCCCCGAACGGCATTCCCGAACGATTCGTGTGGACGCGGTTCCTCGGCGTCCTCCTCCTCAACATCCTTCACGCGGCGGCGTGGTTCGCGTGCCTGTGGCTGCTCGTGCAGTTCCGGTTCAACGAGGCGCTGCTCTTCGCGTTCATCCTCTGGGTCGCGATGACGGTCGTGATTGTGCCGATGCTGCTCGACGAGGCGGCGTATGTCGCCCGGGCACGAACGACAGCGACGCAAGTGTTGCCGGAGCGGTCCTAGACAGGCTGGTGACATCCGCTCGCCGATGTGGTAAAAGGAATTCATCGCAAATTCTGCAAGAGGGACGTCGATGACGCTCAAGCGCCGCTGGATCATTCTCACAACCGTGGGCCTCGCCCTGCTCTTCGGCCTGCTCTTCGGCCTGAATGCCCTGTCGCAGGACGATCCGAATCGGGGCGTCGAAGTCGCCCCGCCGCCGAAGCTGATTTCGCCGGCGCCGGCGGAAATCATCCAGGAGTTTCCGACCGGCGGCAACGCCCAGACCGCGTGGAAGATCCACTGGGCCACGAGTCGCGGCCACGGCCTCTACATTCAAGACGCCTGGTTTCGCCGCGCCCCGGACGAGCCATTCTTCCAGGTGCTCGGCGATCTGCGGCTCGGCGAGATGTTCGTCCCGTATCACAGCGGCAGCCCGCGTTTTTGGGACGTCTCCTACAACTTCAACCTGATGCCGATGACCAAGGACGACGCGGGCGAAAGGGGCAAAATCCTCGGGAACAACGTCGTCATGGAACTGCGCGACCGCGGCGTCATGTGGATGAACGTTCCGCGCGGCACCAAGCGCGGCCAGTCGCTCGTCCTTTGGGGCTGTATCGATGCCGCCAACTACCGCTACATCACCGAGTACGGCTTCCAGGATGACGGCGTCATCACCGTCCGCGTCGGTTCGACGGGCCGCAATTATTCCAGCCGCGAGTTCGAGGGCCACATGCACAACGGCCTCTGGCGCGTCGACGTCAATCTCGACGGCCCCGACCACAACAGCGTCCTGGTCATGGAACACAACGAGCCCGACGCCGACCGCAAGGAGAAGGCCCGCACGTCGTCGCGGCCGTTCAACGACGGCGTCGAAGGCTTCGAAGACGTCAAGATCGACCGCTTCACGATGCTGTCGGTCGTCAGCACCGAACGCAAAAACGCCCGCGGCAAACAGGTCGCCTACGACGTGATGGTCCCGCGCATGGGCTCCGCCCGCCACTTCGGCGGCGAAGACGAGGGCTGCACCCAGCACGACTACTGGGTGACGAAGAACCAGCCCGGCGAGATCCTTTACAAGAAGGTGCCGCAGTACGTGAAGAACGCGGAGCCGATCATGAACACGGACGTGGTCCTGTGGATCAGCACGCCGTGCCACCACGAACCGCGTTCCGAAGACGGCGAGATGCGCGGCAACAGCTTCACCGGCGCGACGCTGGTGTCCTGGGGCGGCTTCGATCTGCGTCCGCGAAACATCTTCGATCGCACGCCGCATTACAACTACACTGCGGCGGCGGCGAAAAAGAAATAACTCACGCCGCAATGTGCAGCTTTGGAGCGGCGCGGGTGCCATGCTTTCGGGGGTCCCTCGCGGCCCCGAATGAACCCGCTTGTCCCACCCCGAAAGCATGTGTACGCTCTGAAGACTGGATCCCGTTTTCAGCGGGTTCACATGCTTTCGGGGTGGGACCAGAGAGTTCACTCGGGGCCGCCAGGACCCCCGAAAGCATGGCACCCACCCCCCTGACGACATCCCGTGCCGCGACGGACATTCATCAATCATCCAACCATCTGTTTCGGAGTCCTCGATGCCCCGGCTTCTCTCCGCGTTCCTTCTCCTTCTTCTCCCCGCATTCGCCTTCGCCCAGGGCAAGGCCCCACGCAATCCGAACATCGCGGACACCGACCCGCTCCCGCCCGAAGAGCAACTGAAGCGATTCCGCCTGCCGCCGGGCTTCACGGTCCAGCTCGTCGCAGCGGAGCCGAAGATCAAGAAGCCGATCAACATCGCCTTCGACATGCTCGGCCGTCTCTGGGTCACCGGCTCCGAAGAATACCCCTTCGCCGCCCCCGAAGGCCGCCCCGGCAAGGACGCCGTCAAAATCCTCTCCGACTTCGGCCCCGACGGCGTCGCCCAGAAAATCGTCACCTACGCCGACGGCCTCAACATCCCGATCGGCCTCCAGCCCGTCCCCGGCGGCGCCCTCATCTACAGCATCCCGAACCTTTACTACATGCCCGAAAAAGACGGCGTCGCCGGCGACAAGCAGATCCTCTACTCGAAGTACGGCTTCAACGACACCCACGGCATGACCGGCGAGTTCGTCTGGGGCTTCGACGGCTGGATCTACTGCTGCCACGGCTTTTCGAACACGTCGAACATCAAGGGAAAGGGTCCTGACACCTTATCCATGACGTCCGGCAACACCTACCGCATCAAGCTCGACGGCTCGAAGATCGAGTCCTTCACCCGCGGCCAGGTCAACCCGTTCGGCATGTGCCAGGACCCCTACGGAAATCTCTTTACTGCCGACTGCCACAGCCGGCCGCTCTACCAGCTCCTTCGCGGCGCCCACTACCCCAGCTTCGGCAAGCCGCACGACGGCCTCGGCTACGGCCCCGAAATGGTGACGCACGACCACGGGTCCACTGCCATCGCCGGCTGCTGCTCGACCGCCGACGAAACCTGGCCCGCCGAGTTCCGCGACAACCTCTTCGTCGGCAACGTGATGACCAACCGCGTCAACCGCGACAAGCTCGAAAAGATCGGCTCGACGCTCAAGGGCATCGCCATGCCCGACTTCGTCGCCTGCGACGATCCGTGGTTTCGCCCCGTCGACATCAAGCTCGGCCCCGACGGCGCCATGTACATCGCCGACTTCTACAACCGCATCATCGGCCACTACGAAGTCGACCTGAAACACCCCGGCCGCGACCGCGAAAAGGGCCGCATCTGGCGCGTCGTCCCCGTCGACGACAAGGGCCAGCCGAAGCTGCACCCCGTCAAGAACCTGATGACCGCGAGCGGCGACGAACTGGTCGAATCGCTCTCGCATCCGAACATGACCGTCCGCATGAACGCGACGCACGTGCTCGTCCACCGCGCCGACGCGGCGCTGACGCCGAAGCTCGTCGCCACGGCGCGAAACGGCTCGCCGCACGCGAAGTCGCACGCCCTGTGGGCGCTCGCCCGACTCGACAAGCTCGACGCCCCGGTGCTCAAGGACGCCGCCCGCGACGAGTCGTCGATCGTCCGAACGCACGCCCAGCGCATCCTCACCGAGATGAACAAGTGGAACGACGAACAGCGTTCGCTCGCGATCCAGCACTTGACGGACAGCTCCGCCGACGCCCAGCGTGCCGCGGCACAAGCGCTCGGCGCCCATCCGGCGATCGAGAATGTCGGCCCGCTGCTCGGTTTGCGTCGTCAGGCCAACGACAAGGACACGCACCTCGTCCACGTCGTCCGCATGGCGATCCGCGACCAGTTCCGCGACGACGCCACCGCCGACGCGATCCTCAAGGGCGACTGGAACGCCGCCCAGACCGCCGACCTCGCGGACGTCTGCCCCGGCGTGCACACGCCGAAGGCCGCCCGCTTCCTCGCGGTCGCGCTGAAGAAGACGCCCGGTGAAATCGGTAAACGCACCGAGCAGGTCCGCACCGTCGCCCGTTACGGGTCGCTGGAAGACCGCGAAACCGTCTCCGCCCTCATCCGCGATTCGCTCGCCAAGGACCAGGGCGCCCAGGCAAATCTGCTGCGGGCGATTCACCAGGCCCTTCAAGAACGCGGCGAAAAGCTGAGCCCCGCCGACACCAAACTGGCGACCGATCTCGTCCCTTTCCTACTCGCGTCGAAGTACGTCGAACGCATTCAGGACGGCATCGACCTCGCACAGACGCTGAAGATGACGTCCGCGTTCGAGCCGCTGCTGGAGGTCGTCCGCAAGACGAAGCAGGCCCCGAAGCTGCGAACCTCCGCCATCGCGGCCGCCATCTCGATCGACCCGGCCCTCAGCCAGGGCCCGCTCGCCGCCCTCCTGGTGGACGAAAAGGAAGACATCGCCGTGCGCGAACAGATCGCGCAGGCCCTCGCCGGGGCCAACAACGCCAAGTCGCACGAGACGCTCGTGAAAGCGTTCGCCAACGCCCCCGCCCGGTTGCAGTCCACAATCGCTCTCGGCATGGCCGGTTCGCAGCAGGGCGGCGAGAAGTTGCTCGAGGCGGTCGCCACCGGGAAAGCGTCCGCCCGGCTCCTACAAGACAACGGCGTCGTTCAGCGTCTGCAAAACGCGAAAATCGGTAAGCTCAACGAGCGGCTCGCGACGCTCACAAAGGGCCTCCCCGCCGCTGACAAGACGATGAACGAACTCATCACCCAGCGAAAGGCGAACTTCACCGCCGGCAAGTGGGACGCGACTCCCGGCCAGGCGATCTTCCAGAAACACTGCGCCGCCTGCCATCAGGTCGCCAATCAAGGCGCGAAGATCGGCCCCCAGCTCGACGGCGTCGGCGTCCGCGGCGTCGAACGTTTGCTCGAAGACATCCTTGATCCGAGCCGCAACGTCGACCAGGCGTTTCGCTCGACAACTTTGGAGTTAGAAAACGGCCAGGTCGTGACCGGACTTTTGCTCCGTGAAGAGGGCGAGGTGCTGGTGATGGCCGACCTGACCGGCAAGGAAGTCCGCGTGCAGAAGAAGGACGTGTCGGCCCGCAACGTCGGGTCGCTGTCGCCGATGCCGGCGAACTTCCGCGATCTGATCCCGGAGGACGACTTCCATCGCCTGATGGCGTATTTGATGGACCAACGGCCGAAACAGTAACGTGCGAGCTCCGCATCGCCACCCGACAAGCGCTGTCTCACGAGCTGGCGCCTGTTTACGTTTCGCGTTCGGAGCATTCCGTCGGGAACGTCGCGCCACTGCTGTCGCAAAAGAACCACTTGCTCGATTGTTCGACGCGAGCGCGAAACGTAAACGGGCGCCTGCAACTTGGAGTCCGCTTTGTCCCTCGTCATCGTCGATGCCGGCATCGACGCCCGCATCGTCGATGCCGGCCGCCCGCGAACCCGCCACCTCGGCGTCCCCGTCGGTGGCGCCGCGGACCGGGCAGCATGGCAGCTCGCGAACGCTCTGCTCGGGAATAATCTCGAGACACCTGCGATCGAGATCGCCGTCAAGGGCCCGATCCTCCGCGCCGAAATCGATCTCGCCTGCGCTCTCGTCGGGGCTCCCTTCGAACTCGGCGTCGGGTCACGCCGCTTCGCCGCAAACAGTTCGTTCAATCTTGAGCGGGGCGACGAACTCTTGGTCTCCGGCACGCCGCGCGGCATGCGGGCGTATCTCGCCGTTGCCGGCGGGTTCGATGCACCAACCATCCTCGGCAGCCGAAGCGGCCTGACGTCCCTCCGTACCGGCGACCGCGTCGCATGCGCCGAGGGTAATACTTCCGCCCGACGCCTTTCCAGCGACTGTCCGCTGCTCGCGCTGCCCTACGTGTGGACGCTCCGCGCCGTACCCGGTCCGCAATCGTTCGACGATCGGTTTTTCGACCGCCCACACACGGTCAGCCGCGCGAGCGACCGCATGGGTCTGCGTCTGGAAGGCGAGCCGCTTTTGTCGCCGGGCGAAATGACGTCGGAAGCGGTCTGCCCCGGCAGCGTTCAGATCACGCGTGAGGGCTTGCCGATCGTGCTCGGCGTCGACGGCCAGACGATCGGCGGCTATCCGAAGATCGCGGTTGTCATCGATGCGGATTTGGACGCCCTCGGCCAGATGCGTCCGGGCGACCGCGTCCGCTTCCAGAAAGTCTCCTTCGCCGAGGCAGCCCAGGCGTGGAGCGACCGCGAACAGATCTTGCGCGAGTGGCGGCAGCGGATCGAAATTTCGTTGGCTGGGCCGTGAGTCGTTGATACATTCGACAGGGATGGCGATCCGTCGCGGTTAGCCCGAAGCGCAAGCAAGGGGTTGCCCGGGGAAAGCCTCCTCCAACCCTCGCTGGCGCTAACCGCCCCCACCTTGATCGGAATCCACGCATGCCACGCGTTCTCATCGGCCCGGCGACCCTCGCGGGGATCGAATCGCCGTTCCAGGGTATTCTGAAATCGGCCGGCTTCGAGTTGGTCCCGACCGGCATCTCCGTGCAGATGTCCGAGGACCAGCTCCTCGAACGGCTCTCCGGCTGCGTCGCGTCGCTGGCCGGCTCCGAACCGTACACGAAGCGCGTGATCGACGCCCATCCGCAGCTCCGCGTCATCGCCCGGGCGGGCGTCGGCTGGGACGCGGTCGACCAAGCCGCCGCGACCGCTCGCGGCATCGCGGTCTGCATCACGCCGAACACGAACCAGGACGCCGTCGCCGAGCACACGTTCGCTTTGATCCTCGGCCTGGCGAAGAACCTCATCAGCCAGCACAACGGCACCGTCGCGCTGAAGTGGCCGCGTAAGACGAACTTGCCCGTGCGCGGCCGGACGCTCGGCCTCGCGGGCCTCGGCCGCATCGGCAAGGCGGTCGCCATCCGCGGCGAAGCGTTCGGCATGCGGCTGCTGGCGTATGAGCCGTATCCCGACCAGGCGTTCGCCAACAAGCACGGCGTCCGCTTCGTCACGTGGGACGAACTCGTCCGCGAATCGGACTATCTCAGCCTGCATTTGCCGGCCACGAAAGAGACGCGGCACCTCGTCAACGCGAAGGTGCTCGGCATGATGAAGCCGACGAGTTTTCTGATCAACACCTCGCGCGGGGCGCTCGTCAACGAAGCCGATTTGCACACGGCGCTGACGAAGGGAACGATCGCGGGCGCCGGGCTCGACGTGTTCGACGTGGAGCCGCCGGGCGATCATCCGCTGCTCAAGCTGGCGAACGTGGTGCTGACGCCGCACGCCGCGGGCGTCGATTTGCAATCGCGCGACGACATGGCGAAGTCGGCGGCGGAGGCGATCGTCGCCCTCTCACGCGGACAGTGGCCGGCGGAAAAAGTTGTGAATCCGGAAGTGCGGTCGACGTTCAAGTGGTAGTGCCGTCTTTCGCTCCGCGAAGGAACGTTCTTTAGGCGGCACGATGGATCGAAGCAGAGGAGCCATTGTGGACACGACCAAAATCTTTCCTTATGTAGTCCCAGAAGACTACTTTGCGATGGACTTTCTTCCGCCGGAGTTGCTCGCCAGCCTCCCGACAACACCTGAGGGTTTTCGCCTTCCGCTCGGTCACGGGCTCTTTGCCATCCTCGTCGAAGACACTCAAGGGACGATCAGAAGCTTAGACGCGATCGACTTGGAAGAAGCAAATCTCCAGCCAAAAGCCGCGCACGAGTTAGCCCTTCAAAATCTTCAAGCGTTTGCAAAGGCGAATCGACAATCCAAGTCGTTCGAGCAGACTGGCCTTCAGGGGCCCGAAGGATTTCCCGTAATCGCGTGGCTGGGTCATTGGCTGGTTTCATCCTGCTGTAGGCTGCCAGGCCTTCATGACTGGGCGACCAAACAACTGAAAGTGCCGGAAATCTGCGTGTGTGTCCCTCAACAGTCCAGTATGTTCGTATTTCCCGAGGGCACGCCTTCGTTCCGCATCGGCATGCGGCAGTTTGTACAGAAGTTTTGTGAAAACCAAGACAAGTTGGTCTCGTTCGATTGGTTCTCGCTGAAACCCGAGGGAATCGTTCCGTTCGAAGAGAGGCCCTGAATCATTGCAACGTCGAACAACGAGGGAGGAATTGGCGAGCCAGAAGCGTGAGCGACGGGAGGAAGCTCGCGGTCACAGAGGGTTCCTCCGGTCGCTCACGCCGCTCACGCTCCCGGCTCGCCAGCTTCAAGACAAATACCTATCCACGGAGTGAATCATGCGAATCCAATGGCAAACGCTTTGTCTGGCTGCGATCGGATTGATTGTCATCCCCTCGGCCGCCCGCGCCCAGGACCTCTCCGTGAAGGAAAGCGACGGCCAGATCGCCTTCTACTCCGGCGACAAGCTCATCACCAAGTATCACCACCAGGGCTACTCGAAGCCGATCTTCTACCCGGTGATGGCCCCGTCCGGCGTGCCGCTGACGCGCGGCTGGCCGATGGTCACCGACATCAAGGGCGAGGCGACCGACCATCCGCACCAAAAATCCGTCTGGTTCACGCACGGCGACGTCGTCGCCGAGGGCAAGGAAATTAAGAACGTCCGCAAGAACATCAACGGCACCGATTTCTGGGCCGAGGGCCACGGCAAGATCGTCTGCGTCAGCGCGAAGGTGGTGAAGAAGGACAAGGACCAGATCGTCGTCGTTACCAAGAACGAGTGGATCTCCGCCGACGGCGAAAAAATCCTGGAAGAGACCCGCACCATCCGCGTGACACAACTCGAAGGCGCCTGGCTCATCGTCGTCGAGTCCGACCTCTTCGCCCCGACCTACAACATCGTCTTCGACGACACGAAAGAAGGCTCCTTCGGCATCCGCATCAACGAACAAATCATCGCCGGCAAAACCAAGGACGGCGGCGGCGGAAAGGGCAAGATCCAGAACGCCGACGGCAAGGTCGGCGAGAAGGCGTGCTGGGGATATCCGTCGGCGTGGTGCGATTACTCGGGCCCCATCAACGAAAAAGTCGCCGGCCTCGCGATTCTCGTCGACCCGAAAAATTCCTATCCATCCTGTTTCCATGTGCGCGACTACGGCTTGATGGCGGCGAACCCGTTTGGCCGCAAGAAGTCGGGCTTCCCGGCGATGAAGGACCGCACCGATCTCGTCCGGTTGGAGAAGGGCCAGCACCTGGAACTTCGCTACGGTGTGCTGCTGCACGACGGCGACGCCGAGCAGGGACGCGTGGCGGCGAGCTATCAGAAGTTCGTCGATTTGCGCGGGAAGTGAACGCCGGCACGACGCGAGCGCCAATTGTAGCACGACGCTCCGCGTCGTGAACGTCCCTCGCGGAAACAATAATTGGCGGCAACCGCAGGACGAACGCCGATGGACAACGACTCGGCGGAGACGTTCACGACGCGGAGCGTCGTGCAACATTGGGGAAGTGACGCCGATGATCGACGCGCTGAAAATCGTGTCGTGGTTGGTCCTCGTCGGGTCGTTCCTTGTCGTGGTCTTGCGGTCGCTGATCTTCGGATCGCCGGGCGAGGCCGTCGCGATCGGCATCGTGGCGGTGATCTGCTTCATCGGCTGGTATCAAACTCTTCTCTGGATCCTCGGCATCCGGCGGAAGGTGCGGCGGCATCTCGGGATTGCGACCAAGAAGGCGACGCTTCTCGAAAAGGACGTCAGCCCGGACCGGTTGACCGATCTTCGCCGATGTCTCGAGCGATTCTGCTCGAAGCTCGATCAACTCGAGAACGCGGACCGCCTCGGCGCCAACCTGACGCGCGGCCTCATCGACATTCAGGAGTGGGACTCGGAAGTCCAGGGCCTGCGCTACCTGACGCGGGAAACTCAGCCCGGGAATTTCGAGCAGTATCCCAGCAATGCCGTTTACCTGCTCGTGCACGAGAACGTGCCGTTCGTGGCTCGCCTCCACGACAGTTCGAACCAGCTTCTGAGCACAACGCACGTCGAGGATGAGAGCGAAACGCGGCCCGGGCAGGGCGAGTCGCGGTTCACGTTGCAGGTCCTCGCGAAGCGCCTCGACGACGCCGCGGCGGCGGTTCGCGTCCTTCAGGAACAGGCGAGCCTGAACTCGGCGTACCGCGGCAAGATGCTGCTGGTGCAGCCGCGCGGGACTTCCGGCCGGCATCGCATCATGGTCGCGGACCGGCCGAGCGTGGACGCCGGGCGAATCATCCTGCCGCCAGCCGTGCTTGCGGTGATGCGCCGCAGCGTCGAGTCCCGCGTGAAGTTCCACGGCTTGCTCGGCCGCAACGGCCACAGCTCGAAGACAGGCATCCTCTTGCACGGCGCCCCCGGCACCGGCAAGACGCTGCTCACGAAGCACTGGATCGGCCTCTGCGAATCATACACGGCCATCGTCCCCGCCGGCATGGAAGCGGACACCATCCGCGAATCATTTCGACTGGCGGCGTACCTGCAGCCGGCCCTGATCGTGATCGAGGATGTCGACCTGCTCGCCAGTCGCCGCGAGAGCAACGCCAACGTCACGGGCCTGCAAGAGCTGATGAACGAGATGGACGGCCTGGCGCCGAGCACCGAGGCGATCGTGCTCCTCAGCACCAATCGGCCCGAGGTGCTGGAACCGGCGCTGGCGTCGCGGCCGGGGCGAGTGTCGCAGGCGATCGAGTTTCCGCTTCCCGACGACGACTCGCGCCGCCGGCTCCTGCAGATGTTCGCCGCAGCCGCCGATACCGGGGCTGTTCACTTTGACCACTGGGTTGAGCGCACGGCCGGATCGAGCCCGGCGTTTCTCGAGGAGTTAGTGAAGAAGGCGATTATGTTTGCGGCCGCGCGATTGTGTTTGGTGTCCGATCAAGCGCCGGTCGTGTTGACCGACGAGGATTTCGATCACGCGATCCACGAGCTGGTCGTCTTCGGCGGCGTGCTCACGACGAAGATGCTCGGCTTTCCGGAATCGGCGCAGACCGAGGCGATTCGGTCAAGCGGACAGCCCTGAATGGCTCGGGTACCAGTGACTGGAACCAGAAGTTGTACGACTTCAGCGACAGCCCCAAAAAAACGACGAAGCCCACCGAAAGGAAGCCGCGCGGCAATCCGCGTCGGAACCTTTCGGTGGGCTTCGCTTCGCTCAACCCACCCTACGGGAGATCCCGTAGCGTGTGAATTCCTTAGTACCGGCCGCCGACGGATATCCCCAGCACGCCT
>JADMIO010888862.1_pt1 | contig 70213 bp, 71 predicted proteins | sample 8958161 | NCBI WGS metagenome assembly JADMIO01 (sample SAMN16585339, study PRJNA669376) | soil metagenome | isolation source: Crop rotation soil | place: USA: Cullars Rotation, Alabama | collected 2011 | reverse complement strand
CGCGACAACTTGTCCACGTGGAATTCTAAGCTTAGGATCCCAATGTGCTGGAAAGAGCATCGGCTCGACGAGCAGCGCGAGGATCGGGTCGCGCTCGCGCAGCCGCTCGAGCGCCGCCGCCGGATCGCCGTCGGGGTTCACGCCGAGGCCCTCGAGCAGCGCGCGCGCCGGCTCGACGAGGTCGTACTGCGGCTGGCGCTCGGCCAGCCGCGTGAGCAGCGGCGCCATCTTCAGCAGCGCGTTGTCGCCGATCTTCGGGATCGACGCGTGGCCCGCCGTGCCGTCGGTCAGCACGCGGAAACGAAAGACGCCCTTCTCGGCGACGCAGACGCCGTAGTAGCGCTCGCCGTCGTAGGGAAACGGCGAGCCGGCGCCCTCGTTGAGCAGGTAGTCGCAGCGGACGAGGTCGGGATGCTCGTCGCAGATCCACATCGCGCCGAGCTCGCCGCCGACCTCCTCGTCGACGAGCACGACGATCAGCAAGTCGCCTTCCGCGGGGCGCCAGCCGCCGTGCGCGAGCGCCAGCGCCGCCGTCACCTCGGCGGCCGTCTGCGACTTCATGTCCAGCGCGCCGCGCCCCCAGACGCAGCCGTCGGCGAGCTCGCCCGACCACGGGTCGTGCGTCCAGTCCGATGCCGTCGCGAGCACCGTGTCGACATGCGAGAGCAGGCACAGCGTCGGGCCGTCGGCGAGGCCGCGCAGGCGCGCGACGAGGTTCGGGCGCTCGGGCTCGGCGCCGAGCAGGTCGACCTCGAAGCCGGCGTCGCGCAGGTCGGCGGCCAGCGACTCCTGCAGCTCGCGCTCGGCCCCGGGCGGGTTGACCGTGTTGAAGCGGATCAGGCGCTGCAGCAGCGCCGTCGTCTGGACCTGCAGATCGTCGGTCACGGTGACGGTGATGCTAGGGCAGCGCGCTCAGGTGCTGACGCCGCCGCCGCGCAGGCAGCTGTCGCGGTAGCGCTCGCTGAGCTCGCGGCAGGCGCTGCGCAGCGCCTGCGGGCTCGGCTCGAGCGCGGCCAGGACGGAGCCGACGCCGTCGTAGCAGCGGTCGCGATAGCGCTTGGGCACCATCGCGCAGAAGCGCCCGCCGCGGGCACCGGCGGCGTCGGCGTTGACGATCTCGCGCGCGACGCCGTAGATGCAGTCGCGCTCGTGCGCCGCCGCCAGCCGGCAGCCGGCCAGCGCGCGCCGCGGGTCCTTGCCGGCGAGGCCCGACACGTCGCGGCCGTATGACTCGTAGCACGTGCTCACCCACGCGGCCTCGCTGCGCAGACAGCCCTTGGCGGTCGCCTTGAGGTCCCCGCCGTTGAGGCGCAGGAGGTTCGCGGTGACGAGCAGGTAGCAGTAGAGCTTGTGGCGCTCGGAGACCGCGTCGCACGGGTAGATCGGATCGCTGGAGCGCAGGTACTTCGACGTCACGCCGTAGGACGAGTTGAAGTTCTCCATGAAGACGCCGCCGCTGCAGGAGATCCGGTCAAAGCCGGTGCGCAGCTGGTCGCAGGTCTTCAACGAGCCGGGCAGGTCATAGCCGGTGTAGATCATCAACCCGTGCCCGAGGCCGTGGATGCACTGGTAGGCGAGGAAGCGCTCGGCGTTGATCTGCGGGTCGCTGCACAGCTGGCGCGCGACGGTCGCCAGGCGCGAAGTCGGCTGGCCGAGGAACGCCCGCTCGATGATGCCGTGGTAGTAGCCCGACGCGCAGATCGGGTTGCCCGCGATGAACGCCGGCGCGACGCGGTCGTGGAAGCGCGACAGCGCCGCCGAGCCCATCCGGTGGGCGATCCGGTGGCAGTCGGCCTGCACGGCGGAGTTGGACTGCAGCGCCGTCGCCAGCTGGGCCAGCGCCGACTTCGGACCGTCCTTGAACGTGAGGTTGCCGAACGCCTGCTCGAGGCAGTCGGCCTTGCCGGTCGTGCAGTCGGCGAGCGTCGTCTTGTCGGGCGCGAACGGCTTGGCGACGGCGCGGCCCGAGCTGCGCCCGGCGCCGACGAACGCCGCGAGGTCCTGGCGGTCTGAGTCGCTGAGCTTGTCCGCGAAGCTCGGCATGAGGCCAACCGGGCCGCTGAGCTGGCGCACGACCGCGCGCGGGCTCGGCAGCGCGGCGTCGAGATCGGGGCCGACCGTGCCCTTCGAGCCAGCCGCGGCGAACGTGTGACAGCCGCCGCAGCCCTTCTCGGCGAACAGGCGCTTGCCCTTGACGGCGTCGCCCGACGATCCCGCCGAGCCGCCGCCCGAGCACGCGACGAGCACGAGCGCGGTGACCGCCAGCACCGCGGGGCACGTCAGCATCGCCATGCGCGGCTTCATGGCAGGCGAAGATAGCGTCGCCTTCGGCCCGTCGTGGCCGGTTGTCACGCCGGCGCTCTGGCGCGCGCGACGATACTTGCGCCATGTCCGACCAGCTGTTTGACACCGGCGACGAGCCGCCGCGGACGTCGACGCCCGTCCCGCCCGCCGACGCGCCGCTGGCCGTGCGGCTACGCCCGCGCTCGCTCGACGAGCTCGTCGGCCAGGAGCACATCCTCGGCACGCCCGACGAGCCGACGGCCCTGCGCCGCGCGATCGCCGAGGGGCGCCCGCACTCGATGGTGCTGCACGGCCCGCCCGGCAGCGGCAAGACGACGCTCGCGCGGATCGTCGCGGGCTCGGCGCGCGCGGCCTTCGAGGAGCTCAGCGCCGTCCAGGCAGGCCGCGCCGAGGTGCGCGCGGTCATCGAGCGCGCGGCGCACCGCCGCAAGGCCAACGGCGAGGGGACGGTGTTCTTCCTCGACGAGATCCACCGCTTCAACAAGGCACAGCAGGACGCGCTGCTGCCGGCCGTCGAGGAGGGGCTCGTGACGCTCATCGGGGCGACGACCGAGAACCCCTACTTCGAGGTCAACGCGGCGCTGCTGAGCCGCACGCAGGTCTACGAGCTGAACGCGCTGACCGCCGAGGAGATCCAGACGCTGCTGCGGCGCGCGCTGGAGCGCGGCGAGTGCGTCGCCGCGACGGTGCCCGACGACGCGCTCGAGTTCCTCGCAGGCCGCGCCGGTGGCGACGCCCGCACGGCGCTGGCGGCGCTCGAGCTCGCGTGCGAGAGCGCGGGCGCCGGGGCGACGGTCTCGATCGCCGACGCCGAGGAGGCGCTGCAGCGCAAGGCGCTGCGCTACGACCGCGCCGGCGACCAGCACTACGACTACATCTCGGCGTGGATCAAGGCCACGCGCGCGTCGGACCCCGACGCGGCGCTGTACTACCTCGCAGTCATGGTCGAGGGCGGCGAGGACGCCCGCTTCCTCGTGCGGCGGATGGTCGTGCTGGCGTCCGAGGACATCGGCAACGCCGACCCGCAGGCGCTGCTCGTCGCGACCGCGGCCGCGGCGGCCGTCGAGCACGTCGGCATGCCCGAAGCGATCCACGCGCTGTCGCAGGCGACGATCTACCTCGCGCTCGCGCCGAAGTCCAAGGCCGCGACGCGCTCGATCGCCGCCGCGATCGGTCATGTGCGCGATCACGGCGCGGCCTCGCCGCCTCCCCAGGTGCGCTCGCAGGCGCTCGGCTACGACAGCCCGCACGACCACCCCGGCCACGTCGGCCCGCAGGAGGTCGCGCCCGACGAGCTGGTCGGCGTGCGCTTCTACGAGCCCGACGAGCAGGAGGCGGCGCTGCGCGACCGCCTCGCGGAGATCCGGCGCGCGCGCGGCCGGGAGCCGTGAGAGGTGTGAGCGCTCGCCACCTGGGGTGACTGGGACCGCGGCGCGGCGCACGCAAGGCTGCGCCCATGCTCCACATCACCACCTCAGACAGCACGATCCGCCGGGCCGCGCTCGCCGCGTGCCTGGCGCTGACAGCAGCGTTCGCCGTCCCCGCCGGCGCGCTGGCAGCCGAGGTGCCGACGCTCGGCCCGCCGACGATCATCCCCGTCGGCCAGCCGACGCCGATCGACGTCGGCGGCAACCACCTGCACCAGCACGACATCATCCGCAAGGGGACCGAGCTCGTCCGCTGGCCGGTGACGATGCACGGCGCCAGCGACGCGCGCGTCACGCTGACCTGCCCGGAGGGCGAGTTCCACAGTGGCCTCGGCCTGCAGGAGGGAAGCGACATCGCGTTCCCCGTCGCCCGCGACAGCGACTACTACCGCCGCACGATCGACGTGCGCTTCTACGCCATCCGCAACGCCGACCCCGCCGCTGCGACCGGCCACGTCTACGCGCTGTGCCGCGACCCCGCGGTCGCGCCGGCGGCGCCGCTGCTCGGCTTCCCGGTCGTCCGCAAGGCCGGACAGCGCAGCCCGGTCGACATCGCGGGCAACCACCTGCACCGCAGCGACCGGATCCGCACGGGCACGACCCTGGTGCGCTGGTCGGTGACCATGCTCGGCAAGAGCGACGCCTACCTGCGGCTGGACTGCCCGGCGGGCCGCGTGCGCGGGCTCGGCGAGCAGGAGGGCGCGAAGGTCTCGGCGACGCTCTCGAAGAACAGCCGCTACGGCCACAGGTTCGTGAAGGTCCGCTTCAGCCCGCGGCCCGGCGTCAGCGCGGCGAGCGCGACGGGCAGCGTCTACGCGCTTTGCGGCTAGGAGCCGCTGGCCGGCGACGTAGTGCAACCGCGGTGGGTCGTTTACGGCCTGCCGCGTGTCGCCGCCTCGATGTCGGGCGCTTACAGGCATCGATGAGGAGGACGGGAGGTCGCCGCGAGGGTCGGCAGCAAGGGTTCCCGCCCCGAGCCGGGCGACTTCTGCCGCTTGCGTGGTTGCGACGACCGGATGCCGTGCACCGTCGTCGCGCCGGAGGCTTACTGTCCTGCCCTGGGGTCGTATAGCGACCCTAGGACAGGACAAGACCGCAGGATGACGGTAGCTCCCGTGATTACACATAGGCGTTGCCTAGGATCCAACGGTCGTAGACGCAGCCTGGTCAGGCCCCGCGCTCGCGGCCTCGCCGGCGCTATCGGTCGCGCCCTGGCCGCGCGGTAACTCCTCGTCCTCCTCATCGATGCTTTTAACACCGGCGCCCGCCGCAGCCCCCAAGCCGACCCGAACCGAGAGCCGAGCCGCCTGGGACAATCGCCGCGATGCCGTCGGCGCCCGCCGCAGCCGCCCAGCGCCTGGAGTCCTTCAGCCCGATCGACGGATCCCTGCTTGGCGCCGTGGCGGCCACCGCGCCGGCCGACGTAGCGGCCGCCGTCGCCGAGGCGGCGGCCGTGCAGCGGCTGTGGGCGCAGCTGCGCCTGCGCGATCGCGCGCGCTACCTCATCCGCGCCGCGCAGGCGATCATCGACGAGTGGGATGAGCTCGTCCCGGTGATCGTCCGCGAGCAGGGCCGCCCGCTCGCCGAGGTGCAGTCGATGGAGCTGCTGCCGGCGGTCGAGACGCTGCAGTGGCTGGCCGAGGCCGCGCCGCGCGTGCTCGCGCCCGAGCGCATCGGGCTCGCGCGCTCGCTGCAGCCCGTCAAGCGCGCGCGGCTGACGTTCGAGCCGCTCGGCGTCGTGGCCGTCCTGACACCGGGCGCCGAGCCGTTCGCGACGCCGCTGGGCGACGTCGCCGTCGCACTGATGGCCGGCAACGGCGTCGTGCTGCACCCGTCGCCGCTGGCGGCGCTCGCGGCCGAGCGGATCGCGCGCGTGTTCGTCCGCGCCGGCCTGCCCGAGGGACTGCTGCAGGTCGTCCACGGCGACGCCGAGACGGCGAAGGCGCTCGTGGCAGCGAACATCGCGCACGTGCGCTTCACCGGCTCCTCGCAGGCCGGCCGCGACGTCAGCGAGGCCTGCGCGCGCGAGCTCAAGCGCGCGACGATCGAGGTCGGCGGCAAGGACCCGATGCTCGTGCTCGGCGACGCCAACGTCCCGCGCGCGGTCGTCGGCGCGCGCTGGGGCGCGTTCGCCAACGCCGGCCAGTCCGGCGGCAGCCTGGCGCGCGCGTACGTCGTGCGCGAGCTGCACGAGCGCTTCATCGCCGAGGTCGTCGCCGCGACGCGCGCGCTGCGCGTCGGCGATCCGGGCCATCCGACGACCGAGATCGGGCCGCTGCTGGCGCGCGACCGCGTCGCGCGCCTGGGCGAGTTCGTCGGCGAGGCGGTCGCGGCCGGCGCGACGCTGCACTGCGGCGGGCCCGTCAGCGTCGGTGGCGTGGAGGGCGCGTACTTCGCGCCCGCGATCCTCAGCGGCGTCCCGCGCGACGCGCGGCTGCTGCGCGAGGACGCGCCCGGTCCGTGGCTGGCGATCGAGCCGGTCGACAGCGAGCAGGAGGGCATCGCGCGCTGCAACGAGGACATCGGCGGCCTCGGCGCGTCGGTCTGGACGGCCGACATCCACAAGGGCCGGCGCGTCGCGCGCGAGATTCGCGCCGGGATGGTGTGGATGAACGACCACGTCGTCTCGCGCGCCGAGCCGGCGCTTCCGTGGGGCGCGGTCCACGGCGCCGGCATCGGCCGCGCCCGCGGCGCCGCCGCGCTGCGCGCGATGGTCGAGCCCAAGCTCGTGACGTGGGACCCGCCGGTCGGGCGGATGGCCTGGTGGCAGCCCTACGACGGCTCGCTCGTCGCCTCCTGGCGGGCGCTCGCGCGGCTGCGCTCGGCGCGCGACTCCGACCGTGAGCGCGGCTGGCGCAGCGGCGCCTTGCCGCTCGCCCGCGTCGCCGCGCGCACGCTGCGTGCCATGCGCCGGCACTGATCCGGGCAGCTTGCCGCTCGCAGCGGCGGGCGCTAGCGTCCACCGTGATGTTCCAGACGCAGCCGCGGCAGCGCGCGGGCCGCGCGCCGGCCCGCCAGACACCCGAAGCCCCCGCTCCGGCTCCTGCGCCCGCGGTTGCGGTCGCGACGGTCGCTGCGCGCGAGCCGGACGGGCTTGACGGCGTCCTGCAGCGCAGCGTGCTGGCGCGCGAGAAGACGCTAGAGGCCCGCGGCGAGACGCAGCGCATCCGCGCGCACGGGCGCAGGACGGTCGGCCTGCTCGGCAACAACCTCAAGAAGGTGTGCGACGACCACCTCTTCCTCGGAGAGCCCATCAAGGGCGCCAAGGTCGAGGCGTCACCCGAGGGGATCCACGCCTACACCTCGACCGGTGCCCTGCCGGCGCGGGTCGTGCAGGTCGATCAGTGGGGCTCGAAGAGCAAGGTGCACCAGATCAGGTGGCACTGGCAGGGCCAAGCGGCAACGACGGCCAAGTGGAGCACGATGTTCCCGAGCTGGATGCCGCCCACGCACGTGCGCACCCTCATCCAGCTCAGCTACCCCGACTCCTGCGCCCAGCCGCTCGACCAAGTCGCCGGCCTGTTAGGGAACCCGAGCCAGGCCGACATCAACGCGGCGCTGCATTCCGACGAGACGAAGAAGTACATCACCCGCCGCACGCCGTTGGTCCTGCAGCAAATCGGGTCGGGCAGCCTCCCGAAGTCCTATTACCCGCAGGATCCGCCGGGCGCGCCGGACCACAGCTCACATTAGAAGCGCAGCTTGCGCACCTCGGCGGCGCGCTGCTCGTTGTACTCGCGGCCCCGGCGCTGGAACTCCAGCATGAACTCGAGCTGCTCGACGGTGAGCGCGGCGAGTGCGTCGAGGAAGTACTGGTGCGGTCCCCAGATGACCGCTGAGCGCTCGCGCAGCAGCGGCGTGATCTCGACGAGCACGCGCCGGCGGTCGTTCGGATCGGCCGTCCGGCGGGCGTAGCCGGCGCGCTCGAGGCGGTCGATGACGGCGGTCACGGCGGCCGTCGTGAGGCCGCTGGCCTGCGCCAGCCGGCCCGCGGCCACGGGGCCCTCGCGATCGATGACGTCCAGGCAGCGGCCGTCGGTCCGGTTGACGCCGAGCGCGCGGCAGGCGGCGTCGTCCATCTGGTCGACCGCCACCTGGCCGGCCCGGATCTCGTTGGCCAGCGCGTCGACAAGCTCGCGTTTCGTTTGTCTTGACATCTGAATATCTAGATATCTAAGATATCATCCTGTCGAGGAACTTCGGAAGGAGACCATGATGATCGAAGCGACGGACCTGACCAAGAGCTACGGCGACGTCCGCGCCCTCGACGGGCTGACGTTTGCCGTGCCCGGCGGCACGATCTTCGGCCTGCTCGGGCCCAACGGGGCGGGCAAGTCGACGGCCGTCAAGGTGCTGACGACGCTGGCGCGGGCGGACGGCGGGCGCGCCCGCGTCGCCGGCTTCGACGTCGCCGAGCAGGCCGGCGACGTGCGGCGCGCGATCGGCGTCGTCGCGCAGAAGTCAGGCGTCGACGTCGACCTCAGCGGCCGTGAGAACCTCGCGCTGCAGGGCCGGCTGCAGGGCCTGCGCGGGCGCGGGCTGCGCGCCCGCGTCGGCGAGCTGCTCGAGCAGTTCGGCCTCGCCGACGCCGCCGACCGCGTCGCGCGCGGCTACTCCGGGGGCATGCAGCGGCGCCTCGACATCGCGATGGGCCTCGTGCACCGCCCGCAGGTGCTGTTCCTCGACGAGCCGACGACCGGCCTGGACCCGGAGGTGCGCGCCGCGATGTGGAGCGAGATCGCGCGCCTGCGCGACGCCGAGGGCCTGACGATCCTGCTGACGACGCACTACCTCGAGGAGGCCGACCAGCTCGCGGCCAACCTCGCGATCGTCGACCGCGGGCGCGTCGTCGCCCACGGCACGCCGGAGGCGCTGAAGGCCGGCCTGCGCGGTGACGCCGTCCACGTCGAGCTGCAGCCCGGCGCGCGCGCCAACGGCAACGTCCACGCCGCACTGGAGGACGTCGACGGTCTGCGCGAGATCACGCTCGACGGGCGCGCGCTGCGCGCCCGCTCGGCCGACGGCGCGCGCGCAGTCCCCGCCGTGCTGGCCGCGCTGGAGGCCCACGCGATCGCGGTCGCGTCGGTCACCGTCGCGCGGCCGTCGCTCGACGACGTCTACCTGCGCTTCGCGGGCCGCTCGTTCGCGGCCGCCGAGGCCGCCAACCCGAAGGAGGAAGTCCGATGACCGCCGCGCTGTCCGATACCTGGGCTTTGACCGTCCGTGACCTGCTGCGCCTCGTGCGCCAGCCGTGGTTCGTCGCGATCGTGCTCGTGCAGCCGGTCATCTGGCTGCTGCTGTTCGGCGCGTTGTTTCAGAGCGTCGTCGAGATCCCGGGCTTCGCCGGCGACGACTACAAGCAGTACCTCGTCCCCGGCGTGCTCGTCATGACGGCGTTCTTCTCCAGCGGCTGGAACGGCATGGCGACGATCGAGGATCTCGACCGCGGGGTCGTCGACCGGCTGCTCGTGACGCCGGTCCAGCGCCTGCCGCTGATCCTCGGGCGCGTCGGCCAGAACCTCGTCCAGGTCCTGCTGCAATCGGTCGTCGTCGTCGCGATGGCGCTGGCCGTCGGCGTGACGTTCCCGGGCGGCGTCCTGGGCGTCACCGTGCTCGTGCTCGTCGGCGGGCTGCTCGGGACGGCCTTCGCCGGGCTGTCCAACGCGCTGGCGCTCGTCGCCCGCCAGGAAGAGAGCCTGATCGGCGCGGTGACGTTCCTGCAACTGCCGCTGACGTTCCTCTCGACGGCCTTCATGCAGGCCGCGCTGCTGCCGCAGTGGATCCAGACCGTCGCGCGTTACAACCCGGTCGACTGGGCGATCGTCGCTGGACGCGAGGCCGTCTCGGCGAACCCCGACTGGGCGAGCGTCGCGGGCTACTGCGGCCTGCTCACGGCGTTCGCGATCGCCTGCCTGGCGCTCGCCACGAAGGCGTTCGGCAGCTACCAGGCGCAGGTGTAGCGCGGCTACGAAGCGCGGGCGCTTGAGACGAAGCGCAGCCGCTCCGGCGCCAGCGGGACGAGCACGCGCTTGGCGTACTCCGCGCCGCCGCGCAGCATGAGCGAGCGCAGCGGGTCCCACGACAGGCCGTACTGGCGGCGCAGCTGCGCGGGCAGCAGCCCGACGGTGATGAAGTTCACGAGCTCGAGGATCGGCCGCCGGTGCAGCGGCACGGGCGGCTGCAGGACGATCTTGATCGCGAGGTCGCGCGCGGCGCTCGTGACGTGCAGGTCGGGGCCGTCGAGCATGTCGCGCATGTAGGCGTCGAAGTCCTCGATGTCGGCCGGCATCTCGTGGTCGCGCAGGCCGAACAGCGCGCCGACGACGCGGTAGTCCTGCCAGTACTCGTCGCGCTCGTCGCGCGACAGCGACCCGACGTAGCGGACGTAGACGACGAGCGCGGAGTCGACGAGCGTCGCCAGCACCCACAGCAGCAGCTCGGGATCGTCGGCGGCGAACGGCGTGCCCGCCGGAAAGCGGCCCGCGGGCTGGGCGAGCTCACCGCGGATGCGGCGGTGCATCGCGCGCACCCGGCGTGTCGCGCGGTCGGCCTCGGCGCGGGTGCCGAAGCCGATCGTGTTCATGACCTTCGCGGTGCGGCGCAGGCGCCCGTAGGGGTCGTCGAGCGCGCCGGAATGCGCGAAGAAGCCCTCGAAGGCAACCGGGTGGGTGGCCTGCATGAGCAGCGCCCGCGGCCCCGAGAACGCGACGGCAGTCTCGCGGTGCACGCGCCGCAGCATCGAGCTGTCGTCGAAATACCCATCCATGACCATCACCGTAGAACCTCTACGAGGGCTACCCTTGTTCAGGTCATGCCCGCACAGGCCTACGCCGGCAAAGAGTGTGTCTGCCAGCTCCGCAAGGGGATCTGCGATCAGTCCTGCGTGCGCGACATGCTCGACACGCCGTTCTACATCGCCTGCCTGAAGCTCAGCGGCCGGCGCTGCCTCGTCGTCGGCGGCGGCGACATCGGCCTGGAGAAGGTCGAGGGCCTGCTGGCCTGCGACGCGACCGTCATGCTCGTCGCGCCCGACGCGATCGAGCCGCTGCGACAGCTCGCCGCGGAGGGCTCGATCAGCTGGGAGCAGCGCGAGTACGAGACGGCCGATCTCGACGGCACGTTCATGGTCATCGCCTGCACGAACGACACCGACGTCAACATCCGCGTCTTCGACGACGCCGAGCGGCGCGCGATGCTCGTGAACATCGTCGACGTACCGCCGCTGTGCAACTTCATCCTGCCGGCGATCGTCCGCACCGGCCCGCTGGCGATCGCGATCTCGACCGCCGGCGCCTCGCCCGCGCTCGCCAAGCGGATGAAGCGCGAGGTCAGCGAGCTGTTCGGCGAGGAGTACGCGCGCCTGGCGATCATGCTCAACGACGCGCGCGGCTGGGCGAAGGGCACGCTGCCGACCTATCAGGACCGCAAGGCGTTCTTCGAGGGCATCGTCAACGGCGAGCCCGACCCGATCGAGCTGCTGCGCGCAGGCGACGAGCAGGCGGTGCTCGACATCATCGCCTCCGCCCAGAGCACGCACGCTCCCGCCTAGCGGCTTGCGGGGCCGCCACCGGGCCGCCGTCACCACGGTCTTCGCCGTCAACGGCGCCGCCTACGCCAGCCTGTTCGCGCGCATGCCCGACCTGCAGCGGCGCTTCGAGCTCTCCGACGGCGCGCTCGGGCTCGTGCTGCTCGGCGCCGCGCTCGCGCTCATGGTCGCCCAGCCGCTCGCCGGCGCCGCCGCGGCGCGCGTCGGCAGCGCGCCGCTGACGCTCGCGGGCGCGCTCGCCTACGCGGGGGCGCTGGCGCTGCCGGGGCTGGTCGCGTCGGCCGCGCTGTTCGGGCTGACGATGATCGCGCTGGGGATCGCCAGCGGCGTGCTGGACGTCGCCAGCAACGCCCAGGCCGTGGCGGTCAACAAGCGCCACGAGCGCGAGATCTTCGCGTCGTTTCATGCGGCGTTCTCGTTCGGCGCGCTGGCCGGCGCGGCGGTCGGTGGCCTCGCCGCGGGCGCCGGCCTGGGGCCGGCCGCGCACATGTCGCTCGTCGCTCTGGCGCTCGTCGCGCTCGTGCTCGTGGTCCGCCCCGGCTTCTTGCCCGCCGAAACCGACGCGCGCGCCGAGGGACCGCTGTTCGCCCGTCCCACGCGCGCGCTCGCGGCGCTCGGCGCGCTGGCCTTCTGCGTCCTGCTCGCCGAGGGCTCGGTCAGCGACTGGAGCGCGATCCTGCTGGACCGGGAGACCGACGCCGGCCCGTCGCTGGCGGCCTTCGGGCTGGCCGCCTTCTCGCTGACGATGGGCTTTGGCCGGCTGGCCGCCGACCCGCTCAGCGAGCGCTTCGGGCCGCCCGCCGTCGTGCGCGGCGGTGGGCTGCTCGCCGCCGCCGGCCTGGCGCTGGCGCTCGCCGCCGACTCGGCGGCGCTGGGAATCGCCGGCTTCGCCGTCATGGGCTGCGGGCTGGCGGGCATGTTCCCGCTCGCGCTGAACGCCAGCGCCCGCGGCGGCGACGCGGCGGCCCCGGCGCTGGCCGCCGTCTCGACGACCGGCTACTTCGGCTTCATCGCCGGGCCGGCGCTGATCGGTTTCGTCTCCGACGCGACGAACCTCACCGCCGCGCTGCTGATCGTCGCGGCGTTGTGTCTGGCGGCGGTCGCGCTGGCGGGTGCGACGTCCCGCTGACAGCGGGCGTCGCTGAGTAGCGTTGCCCCGGTGCCGACCTCTCACCCCGCCGTCGTCCTGCGCGGCGCCGGCCGCCGCTACGGCGAGCGCGCCGCGCTGCGCGACGTCTCGCTGGAGCTCGAGGCGGGCCGCACGTTGGTCGTCTTCGGCCCGAACGGCGCCGGCAAGACGACGCTGCTGCGGATGCTCGCGACGCTGCTGCGCCCGAACGCCGGCGAGGTGCGGGTGCTCGGCGGTGCGCTGCCCGACGACGGCTGGGCGGTGCGCGGGCGGATCGGCTTCCTCGGCCACGAGGCGCTGCTGTACCGCGAGCTCAGCGGCCGCGAGAACCTGCGCTTCCACGCGCGGCTGCACGGTGTCGCGCCCGCGCGCGTCGACGCCGTCCTCGACGCCGTCGGGATGACCGCGCGCGCCGGCGACCCGATCGCCGAGCTCTCGCGCGGGATGGTCCAGCGCCTGGCGGTCGCGCGCGCGGTCCTGCACGAGCCGGAGCTGCTGCTGCTCGACGAGCCGCTGGCCAACCTCGATCCCGCCGCCGCCGCGCAGGTGCAGCCGCTGATCGGCGCGGGCGCCGGGCGCACGCGAGTCGTCACGAGCCACGACCCGGTCGGCGGCCTGCAGGGCGCCGACGTCGCGCTCGGCCTGAAGGCCGGCCGCGTCGCGCTGCTGGCGCCCGCGGCGCAGGTCACGCCGGCGCAGATCGGCGAGCTGTACGCATGAGGGCGACGGTGGCGGCGCTGCTCGCCAAGGACCTCGCGCTGGAGTGGCGCACGCGCGAGTCGGTCCCGGCGATGGTGCTCTTCAGCGTCACGACGTACGTCGTCTTCCACTTCGGGCTGGATCGCGACACGCTCGAGGGCGACCTCGCCTCCGGCGTGCTGTGGGTGACGCTGCTGTTCGCGTCGATCCTCGGCATCAACCGGCTGTTCGTCGCCGAACACGAGCAGGGCGGCTTCGACGGCTTTTTGCTGGCGCCGGTCGACCGCACCGCGCTGTTCGTCGCCAAGGCGCTCGGGCTGTTCGCGTTTCTCTGCGTCGTGGAGCTCGTCGCCGTGCCAGCGTTCGCGCTGCTGCTGCTCGGGCCGTCGCCCGGGCAGGCGCTGCCGGAGCTCGTGCTCGTGCTCGTCCTCGCCAACGCCGGCATCGCCGCGACCGGGACGCTCGTCGCCGCGCTCGCGATCCAGACGCGTGCCCGCGACCTCATCGGCCCGCTGCTGGCGCTGCCGCTGCTCGTCCCGGTCGTCCTGGCGGCCGCGCGGGCGACGACGCCGCTGCTTCAGCAGGGCGGCGCACAGCCGCTGCCAGGCGACTGGCTGGCCGTCCTCGCGCTCTATGATCTGGTGTTCGCGCTCATCGCGTACGCAGTCTTCGACTTCCTCCTGGAGGACTGACCCATCGTCTACGGCAAGGGCCTGCGCTCCCTCTCCATCGCCACCGTCGTCGTGCTGACCGGCGCGCTTGCGCTCGTCTTCTTCTACGCCCCGACGGATGCCGACCAGGGGATCATCCAGAAGATCTTCTACATCCACGTCCCGATGGCGATCACGGCGCTGTGCGGCTTCATCGCCGGCGGCGTCTTCGCCGGGCTGCATCTGCGCAGCGGCGAACGGCGCTGGGACATGCGCTCCTACGTGACGATCCACCTGTCGGTCATCCTCGCGGTCGGCGTGCTGCTGACGGGCTCGATCTGGGCGCGCGCGTCGTGGGGGCACTGGTGGGTCTGGGACGAGCCGATGCTCGTCGTCTTCCTCATCGTCTTTCTGCTCTACGCGACGTACTGGCCGCTGCGCTTCTCGATCGAGGACCCCGAGCGCCAGTCGCGCTACGCGTCGGTCTTCGCGATCACCGCGGGCGCCTTCGTCCCGCTGTGCTTCGGCGCCGTCCGGATGGCGCAGAACCTCACCCATCCGCAGGCCGGGACGATGACGACAAGCGGGCCCGCCAGCTTCACGCTGACGTTCCTCGTCTCGCTCGCCGGCGTCGCGCTGCTGTTCGTCACGCTGTGCACGTACGAGATGGCGTCCAAGAACACGACCTCCAAGCTGCGCTCGCTGCGCCGGCATCTGGCCGGTGACGACGACTTCGCGGCGCCCGCGCGCAGCGCCGCGCCCCAGCTGCCATGACCGTCATCGCGCTCTCCGGCGGCGATCGCTACGTCGCGGCGGCCTACCTCGTGTTCGTCGCGCTGATCCTGACGTACCTGGCGATCATGGCGACGAAGCTGCGGCGGATCGAGCGCGAGGTCGTCGACATCGCCGGCATCGTCGAGGCGCGCGACGAGCGCGCGCAGCGCGACGCCGAGAAGGTCTCCGCCTGATGAGCGAGCACGAGCTCATCACGCTCGGCATCTCGCACAAGACCGCGCCGGTGCATCTGCGCGAGCGCCTGGCGCTGACGCGCAGCGCCGTGCGCGGCTTCTTGCGCGACGTCGCCGCCCAGCCCGACGTGCACGAGGCGGTCGTCATCTCGACCTGCAACCGCACCGAGCTGTCGCTCGTCGTCGGCGACGCCGTCGCCGCCGAGAGCGCCGTCCTCGGCCTGCTCGCCCAGCGCGCGCACGTTCGCCCGACCGAGCTCGCCGAGCGGATCTACTCGCCGCGCAACTGCGACGCCGCGCGCCAGCTGTTTCGCGTCTGCGCGGGCCTGGAGTCGATGATCGTCGGCGAGGCCGAGGTGCAGGGGCAGGTCAAGCGCGCCTACGAGGAGGCGCTCGCCGCCGGCACGACCGGCCCGCTCACCAACCGCTTGTTCACCGCGGCGCTGCAGACCGGCAAGCGCGTGCGCAGCGAGACCTCGATCGGCGTCGGCCAGGCGTCGGTCGCGTCGGTCGCCGTCGACCTCGCGATGGGCGCGCTGGGCGACGTCGCCAACCGCCATGTCGTGATCATCGGCGCCGGGGCGACGAGCGAGCTGACCGCGCGCGCGCTGGCCGACCGCGGCGTGGAGACGATGTTCGTCGCCAACCGCCACGCCGACCGCGCCCGCGCGATGGCCGCCCGCTTCGGCGGCGGCGTCGTCGCGCTCGAGCAGCTGCCCGAGCAGCTGGAGAGCGCCGACGTCGTCATCGCCTCGACCGCGTCGCCGCACCCGATCGTCGGCGTCGACGAGCTCGAGCTCGTCATGCGCGCGCGCGACCACCGCCCGCTGCTGCTCGTCGACATCGCCGTTCCGCGCGACATCGACCCCGCCTGCCGCGACATCACCGGCGTAGAGCTCTACGACATGGACGACCTGCAGGCCGCCGTCGCGCACACGCTGTCCGTGCGCGAGGCCGAGATCGCGCGCGCCGAGCTGATCGTCGAGGAGGAGATCCAGCGCTTCGCCACCTGGCTGGGCTCGCTCGCCGTGCAGCCGACGATCCGCGCGCTGCGCGAGTACGGCGATTCGATCGTCGAGCAGGTGCTGGCCGAGAACGAGGGCCGGTGGGAGCAGACCTCCGACCGCGATCGCGCCCGTATCGAGGCGGTCGCGCGGTCGGTCATGAACCGGGTGCTGCACGAGCCGACGTTGCAGCTGCGCACGCTCGGCGAGAACCGCAGTCACGGCCGCCTGCAGATCATGCGTGAGCTGTTCGGCCTCGAGGGCGCGCCCGACGCCGAGCCGGCCGACGGCGACGCCGGTGCCGACGTGCGCCCGCTGCCGCGGCGCGCCTCGTAGGTCGGTCCGGCGTGCGGGTCGGCACGCGCGGCAGCATGCTCGCGCTCACGCAGGCGCAGACCGTCGCGACGCTGCTCGGCGACGACGCGCAGCTCGTCACGATCACGACCAGCGGCGACCGAAACCGCGCCGCGAGCGACAAGGAAAAGTGGGTCAAGGAGCTCGAGCTCGCGCTGCTGGCGGGCGAGGTCGACGTCGTCGTGCACAGCGCCAAGGACGTCCCGAGCGAGCTGCCCGAGGGCCTGGAGCTCGTCGGCGCGCCCGAGCGCGCGGACCCGCTGGACGCGCTCGTCGGCGCCGCGTCGCTGGCCGAGCTGCGCGAGGGGGCGCGCGTCGGGACGGCGAGCCTGCGCCGCGCGGCCCAGCTGCGCGCACTGCGCCCGGACCTCGACGTCGTCGCCGTGCGCGGCAACGTCGACACGCGGCTGCGCAAGCTCGAGGAGGGCGACCTCGACGCGCTCGTGCTGGCGGCCGCGGGGCTGCGACGGCTGGGCCGCGAGGCCGCGATCGGCTGCCTGCTCGACGAGCTCGTGCCGGCCGCCGGGCAGGGCGTGCTCGCGCTCGAGGCCCGCGCCGACGACGACGCCGCGCGCGGCGCGGTGCGAGCGATCACGGACGCCGCGGCCTGGGACGCGCTGAGCGCCGAGCGCGCGCTGGTCGCGCGGCTGGACGCCAGCTGCAACACGCCGCTGGGCGCGCATGCGTCGCTGAGCGACGGCGGGATCGTCGTGCGCTCGTTCCTCGGGCTGCCCGACGGCTCGGAGTGGCTGCGCGACGAGACGCCCGCCGCGGCGACGCCCGCGCAGGCCGGCGAGCTCGCCGCCGAGCGGCTGTTGGCCGCGGGTGCCGCCGAGCTGCTGCGCCGCGCCGAGGAGCTCGCGGCGTGACCGTCTACCTCGTCGGGGCCGGGCCCGGCGACCCGGGCCTCATGACCGCGCGCTCGCTGGAGCTCATCGCGCGCGCCGACGTGATCCTCTACGACCGCCTGATCCCCGACGGCGCGCTGACCGGCGCGCGCGCCGACGCCGAGCTCGTCGACGTCGGCAAGATCGGCGGCGGCCGGCAGGTGCCGCAGGAGGCGACGAACGCGCTGCTGCTCGAGCACGCGCGCGCGGGGCGCGAGATCGTGCGCCTGAAGGGCGGCGACCCGTTCGTCTTCGGGCGCGGCGGCGAGGAGGCTCAGCTGCTGCGGGCCGAGGGCTTCGCCGTCGAGGTCGTGCCGGGCGTGACCGCGGGCGTCGCGGCGAGCGCCTACGCCGGGATCCCCGTGACCCAGCGCGGGCTCGCCGCGGCGGTCGGGTTCGTCACCGGCCACGAGGACCCCGACAAACCCGAGACCCAGATCGACTGGCCGGCGCTGGCGGCCTTCCCCGGGACGCTCGTCTTCTACATGGGCGTGCGCCAGCTCGACCGGATCGCGGCCCAGCTCGTCGCGGGCGGGCGGCCGCCGAGCGAGCCCGTCGCGGTGATCCAGCGCGGCACGTTCGCCGACCAGCGGGTCGTGGGCGGGACGCTCGCCGACATCGCCGACGTCGCCGCCGACGCGGCTGTGCGGGCGCCCGCGATCACGGTCGTCGGCGCGGTCGCGGGGCTGCGCGACGAGCTCGCCTGGTTCGCGGCCGGCCCGCTGGCAGGCCGTAGCGTCGCGGTGACGCGCGCGCGGGCGCAGGCCAGCGCGCTTGCCGAGCGCCTGCGCGCGCTGGGGGCGAGCGTCGTCGAGGCGCCCGCGATCCGGATCGAGCCGATCGCGGCCGAGCTGCCCGACCTGGCGGGCTTTGACCTGCTGTGCGTGACGAGCCCCAACGGCGCGCGCCGGCTGCTGGAGATCGCGCGTGACGCGCGCGCGCTCGCGGGCCCGGCGATCGCCGCGATCGGGCCGGGCACGGCCGACGCCCTGCGCGACGGCGGGATCGAAGCGGACATCGTGCCGCCGCGCGCGGTCGCCGAGTCGCTCGTCGAGGCGCTGGCGCAGCGGCCGGTGCGCCGCGCGCTCGTGGCGCGCGCCGAGCGGGCGCGCGACGTGCTCCCCGACGCGCTGCGCGAGCGCGGCGCCGAGGTCGAGATCCTCGCGCTGTACCGCACGGTCGCCGAGCCCCTGGACGCGGCCGCCCACGAGGCGACCGCGGGCGCGGACTACGTGACGTTCACCTCGGCCTCGGCCGTGCGCTTCTACCTCGAGGCGGCGGGCAGCCCGCGCGACGGCGCGCGCGTGGTCTCGATCGGTCCGATCACGAGCGCCGCGTTACGCGAGTACGGCCTGGAGCCCGACGTCGAGGCGGCTGAGCACACCCCCGATGGTCTGCTCGCCGCGCTCGTCGCCGACGCCGCCGCGGCGCGTTCGTGAGCTAATGGAGGCTGGCGAAGTGCCCGGTGTCCGGGCCGACAACCATCGCCCCGATGATCACGAGACACCCGATCGCCGCCAAAATCGCCAAGAGCAGGTACGTAGGAGTTACCACTGGTCACCTCGTCCGCGTCGTTTATCCCGATATCGAGCGGTCTGTCTCTCTCCCCCGCCCGCGCGAAATGTAGCGCGCCTGACGCCCGCTGGGTACTGACGTCAACCCGCGGTGTCGGGCTCGTCCTCCGGCAGGCCGGGTAGCTCGTCGTCCTGCCCGTCGTCGGCGTCGGCGGGGACACCCATCGGCGGGATCTCGTCGTCTTGCTCGGGCGGCAGGCCGGACGGCGTCTCGCTCACGGACCCCGGCTACCCGTTCGGGCGCGACCTACACTCGACGCGCGCATGGCGGTCCTGACGTTCCTCAGCGACTACGGGCTCGACGACGACTTCGTCGGCGTCTGCCACGGCGTCATCGCGGGCCTCGCGCCGGACGTGCGCGTCATCGACATCACGCACGGGATCGCGCGCCACGACGTGCGCTCCGGCGCGCTCGTGCTGCGGCGCGCGTTGGCGTACATGCCCGCCGGCGTGCACCTGGCGGTCGTCGACCCCGAGGTCGGCGCGCCGCGGCGGGCGGTCGCGCTGCGCTGCGCGTCCGAGCAGCGGCTGCTCGTCGGGCCCGACAACGGCCTGCTGATGCCCGCGGCCGAGCGTTTCGGCGGGGTGGCCGAGGCGGTCGACATCGGGCGCTCGGCGCTGCGCCTGCAGCCACTGTCGGCCTCGTTTCACGGGCGCGACGTCTTCGCGCCGGTGGCCGCCGCGCTGGCCGCCGGCGCCGCGCTGGCCGACGTCGGCTCGCCGCTGGATCCGGCCGGCCTGGTGGCGCTGGAACTGCCGCGCGCCAGGAGCGCCGGCGAGGGGCTGCTGGCGCACGCGCTGCAGACCGACCGCTACGGGAACATCTCACTCGACGCCGATCACGCGCAGCTCGCCGGCAGCGGCCTGCGCCTTGGGCGCCCCGTCCTGGTCAACGGCCGCCACGCGCTGTACGCGCGGACGTTCGCCGACGTGCCCGCCGGCGGCCTGCTGCTCTACGAGGACGGCTACCGCGCGCTCGCGCTCGCGGTCAACCGCGGCTCGGCGCTGGACGAGCTCGGCCTCGCGCTCGGCGACGAGGTCCTCATCGCGCCGGGTGACGACGCATGAGCGCGCCGCTCGGCGCGCCCCGGCTGCACCTGCGCCGTACGGGGTCGACGAACGACCGCGCGAAGGCGCTGGCGACGGCCGGCGCGCCGCACGGCACGCTCGTGACCGCCGCCGAGCAGACGGCCGGGCGCGGGCGGCAGGGGCGCAGCTGGAGCGCGCCCGCGGGCCGGGCGCTGCTGGCGTCGCTCGTCCTGCGCGAGTTTCAGCCTTTGCTGCCGCTGGCGGCGGCGGTCGCGGTCGCCGACGTGGTGGGTGCCGGCGCCGCGATCAAGTGGCCCAACGACGTGCTGCTCGACGGCCGCAAGCTCGCCGGGATCCTCGTCGAGCTGCGACCGCAGGAGGGCTGGGCGGTGCTGGGCATCGGCATCAACGTCGCTCTCCGGCCCGACGACGTGCCCGCCGAGCTGCGCGGCCGCGCGGCGACGCTGGGCCTCGAGCCCGCGGCAATCGAGCCGACGCTCACCGCGCTGCTGGACGCGCTCGGCTCGCGGCTCGGGCAGCCCCCGGCGCAACTGCTCGCCGCGTTCAGCGAGCGCGACGCGCTGTTCGGGCAGCCGCTCAGCTGGGGCGGCGGCGAGGGCGTCGGGGCCGGCGTCGACGACTTTGGCCGCCTGCTCGTCGACGTCGCCGGCGGGTCGCGCGTCGCGCTCGACGCGGGCGAGGTTCACCTCGGCTCGGGCTGACGCCCGGCGGCGCGCGGCGGGCGGCGCTCGGCGGCGCAGGGCAGCGCGCGACGTCTACTGCATCGGTGAGGGAGCGCCCGGATCGCCCGTGGCGTTCCTTCGCCGGGTCGCGGGTCGAGCTTTTCACCGTGGAGGTGAACAACTCGACCCGCCACGGGGGCCGGGCGACGAGATCGACACGGCGTCCAACATGTGGACGTTGTGTCGATCTCACGCTCCGCGAGCGGCTCGCGGGCGCGGCGTTGAGGCGCTCCTGAGCTCGCCATCTACTCTCGTAGCAGCGATGTCGCGCCGCCCGCTCTTCTTGCTCGCCCTGTCCGCGCTCAGCGCCTGCGCGGCCGCGGTCGTCTGGCTCGTCGCCCTGCACGCGCCGGGCGGGCAGCGGTTGGACGGCGCGGCGCTGGAGGCGTTCGCGGGCGTGGTGCGACCGCCGCTGTCGCCGTCGACGAACGGCATCGCCGTGCTCGCCGACCCGCTCCCGTTCGTTCTCGGCGGCCTCGCGCTCGTGGCGATCGCGCTGTGGCGCGGGCGCTGGCTGATGGCCGCGATCGTCCCGGCGATCCTCGTCTCGGCGAACGTCTGCACGCAGTGGCTGAAGCCCGCGCTCAGCGACCCGCGTGCGATCACCGTCGACGGCATCGACCGGATCTATCCCGGGTCGTGGCCGAGCGGCCACTCGACGGCGTCGATGTCGCTCGCGCTGTGCCTCGTGCTCGTCGTCGGACCGCGGCTGCGTCCGTTCGCGGCCGTCGTCGGGGCGGCGTACGCGATCGGCGTCGGCTACTCGCTCGTCTCAGCGGGCTGGCATCTGCCCAGCGACGTCTTCGGCGGCTACTTCGTCGCCGCGAGCTTCACGCTGCTGGGCGCCGCGACGCTGGCGGCGCTCGAGCGCCGCGAGCCGGTGGCGGCGCATTCGGGGGCGATCCCGTGGCGCACGCTCGCCGGTCCGGCGGCGGCACTGGCGGGCGCGGCCGCGCTTGGCGCCGTCAACGTCGTCGCCGTCCACACGGCCGGCGCCGCGGCGTCGGTGCGCGGCGCGGTCGTGCTCGTCGTGGCGTTCGCGATCGCCGCTCTCGGGATCGCCCTGACCGCCGGCTTGGCGCTCGCGCTACGCCGCTGACTCGACGTCGTCGCCCGGCGGCGCGTCGGAGCTCTCGGCGGGCTTGGCGGCGCTACCGCGAGCGGGCGCCCGACGGCGCGGCTTGGGAGCCGGCGCATCGTCGGTCTCGGCCTTCGCGGCGGCGGCGGTGCGGCGGCGCTTGGGCGCCGCCGGCGTCTCGTCCTCGACCGGCGTTGCGGCCTTCGTCGCACGGCGGCGCTTGGGCGCCGCGGGCGGCTCGTCCTCGGCCACCGGCGCCTTCGCGACGGGCGCTCGAGCGGCCGCGAGCGCGGCTGCCGCGCCGGCGATCGCCTCGACAGCCGCGTGCTCGTCGACGGGCTCGGCGGGCGGCTTGCGCACGCGCGCCCGGCGCGGGCGCGTGGTACGCGGCGCCGCAGGGTCCTCGGACGCGGACGTGGCCCCGGCCTCGGCGGCAGCGGGCGCCGCCTCGGAGCCCGCCGCCGCGACCGTCGCGGCCGAGGGCGTCACCTCCGCGGGCTCGCCACCGTCGGATGTCGCGCCGTCCGCGCCGTCAACCGCATCCGCGCCGTCGGCAGTCGCCGCCGCGTCGGCGCTGCGCCCGTTGCGCGACCGCGAGCGCGACCGGGGCCGCGACGAGCGCGACGGCGCCTGCTGCTCGTCGGCGCCCGTCGTCTCGTCGCCGCCCTCGGCCGCGGCGACGCCCACGACCTCCCGCGCGACCGCGCCGTCGGCGCCCTCGCCGGCACCCTTCTTGCGCCGCCGGCGGTTGCCGCGCCGGCCCCTGCTCTTGGGGAAGTTTCGCAGCAGCTCACGCGACAGCGCGCTCGGCTTGCGCGCCAAACGTGTGCGGGCGCCGCGCAGGATCTCCTCGCCCTCGGGCGTGTGCGCGATCGCCGCCGCCAGCAGCGCGGCGCTCAGCCGGCGGTCCTGTTTGCGCGCCGCGTGGACGAGCCGCCGCGCGTTGCGCGCATGGGCGGCTCCGGACGAGTTCACGAGCAGCCCGAGCAGGCGCTTGGTCTCCGGCCAGCGCTGCACGGCGTACTCCTCGTGGACCTCGCGCGTGTAGGACGCCAGCCGCCAGATCCACGCGTTGGCCTGGTCGCGTCGGCCGATCCGCTTCTCGGCGAGCGCGAGCAGCATCACCTTCGTGCCCTCGCGGCGCTCGTCGCGCGTCCACGTGCCGATGACGTCGATCGCCGTGTCGAAGGCCTCGCCGTCGCGCGAGGCGGCGATCTCCTGCAGCGCGCGGACGCGCAGCTGCGGGTTCTTGTTGCGCTGCACGGCGGTCAGCAAAAACGCGCGCTTGAACTCGCCGCCGCGGTCGAAGTGCAGCATCGCCCGCGCCCGGCGCCAGCCGCTCGGCGCCACGCGCGCGCCGGCCAGCGCGGCCCACTGGATCTGCTCGCCGTAGGGCAGGTGCTCGACGGCGATGCGCCACAGCTCGCGCTCGAAGACCTCGATCCGCCGGTCCTCGTCGCTCGTCACCGGCACCACGCGGCGCTCGACGCGCACGCGCCGCCCGCGGCCGCGGCGCACGGGTCCAACGACGATCGCGCCGCCGCGGTAGACGTCGCGATCCAGCAGCGAGTGCAGCGTCACGACGGGGTCGTCGTTCTTCGTGTCGGGCGCGACGAAGTCGACGACGATGCCCGCCTCCTTGCCCGGGTGGCGGCGCGTCACGCGCCCGACGCGCTGCTGGTAGATGCGCTTGGAGGCCGTCGGCGCGAGGTGCATGCAGACCGTCGCGCGGGGTGAGTTCCAGCCCTCGGCGAGCAGCTGCGCGTTGACGAGCACGTCGATGTCGCCGCGCTCGTAGGCCGCGAGGATCTCGGCGAGGTCGCGCTTGCGCGTCTCGCCCGAGACCGCCTGGGCCTTCAGCCCCTGCCCCCGCATCGCCTCCGCGACGTTGTACGCATGGCGCACGCCGGCCGCGTAGACGACCCCCGGCACGCCGTTGAAGCGCGTCTTGTAGAGGTCCGCGACCGCCACGTTGAACGGCGCCTGGTCGAGCAGCTCGGCCAGCATCTCCTGGTCGAACTCGGTGTCCACCTCGCCGCGTCGCAGCGGCACCTTGGCGATCGTCCGCACGCCCGGCCCGGGCGGAATGCGAACCCCGCGCAGCGGCGCGATGACGCCGCGCCGCGCCGCCTGGGCGAGGTCGAAGCGCGACGTCTGCGTCGGGAACAGGTCGGTGACGTGGCGGGCGATGAGCGCGCCGGTCGCGGTCATGCCGATGAAGATCGGCCCCGTCCAGGCGCGGATCGCGGCGCTCGTCTTCTCGCCGAGCGCCGTGTGCGCCTCGTCGCAGATGACGATCGAGTAGGCCTCGGAGATGTTGCCCGCGTTGCGCACGAACCATTGGTAGGTCTCGACGGTCACCGGACCGTTGGCGGCGTCCTTGCCGCGCAGCAGCGCGGGCGTGACGCGCTTGGCGTAGCCGCGGTCCTTCAGCTCGCCGTGGAACTGGTCGACGAGGTTGCGGGGGTGAGGATAAGGATCCCGCCGGTCCGCGAGGCGTCGACGAAGCCCATCGCGGCGACCGTCTTGCCGGCGCCGGTCGCGTGCTCGAACCAGAAGCGCTTGTGGGCGTTGGGGTCGTCGGGCGCCTCGTCGAGCTGGTCGGCGTCCAGCGACGCCTCGGGCTCGTCGTCGACGTCGTCGTCGGTCTCGTCCTCGGACTCGTCGTCGTCCTCGTCGCCGATGTCGATCTCGATGTCGAGCGGCTCGAGGTCCTCGGGGTCGTCGGAGTCCTCGTCGTCGTCGGGCTCATCAGCCGGCGCGGACGACTCGGGCTCGGGCTCGAGCTCCGCGTAGACGTCCTCGTCGACGGCCAGCACCGGCGCGGCCGTGGCGACCGGCTCCTTGTTGCCGTTGCGCTGGGCGTCGGCGAGCAGCGCCGTCAGCGTGCCCGACAGGGCGTCGACCTGGTGGGGGTTCAGCGACGTGCCGTCGGCGAGCTTGGGCTCGTCGTCGGAGAGCACCCGCTCGAGGCCCAGCATGAGCGAGTAGCGCCGGCGCCACTCGGGGGAGGGGACCTTCGCGCCGGCCGCGATCTCGCGCAGGGCGGCCTCCAGCGCGCGGCGCCGGGCGGTGCCGGGCGCGAGCGCCGATTCGGTGGTCTCACCGGCGTGCACGAACGCTTCGCGCGTGAACTTCTCGGCGCGAGCGATCTCCTCGGGTGTGGGAACGGACGTGGCCACGGTGGCCACTGGCGTGGGATCAGCCAAGATCGGCTTCCTGCTTGTACGTGAGGTGGAGCGCGTGCTCAGCGACGCGACGCGATCCGGACAACGAACCGGTGGTCCGTTGGGCGGGGCGAGGCGTCTTTGAGAGAGACCGGCCCTTACCCGCGCTTAACAAAGAATAGCGAACCGGTTGGCTGCGTCATCGCGGTCGCGAGTTCTGCAACGCTTCCCTCATGCGCAAGGTCCTGCTGTGGGTTGGCGCCCTGGCTCTCACCGCAGCAGTCGTCGTCGGCATCGTCCAGGCCGGCGGCAGCGACCGCGCCCCCAAACAGGCCAGCGGACCGCTGTCGCTCGCCGCCGTTTCCAAGCCGCTGCCCGGCGCGCCGCCCGAGCTCGCCGCGCTGCGCAAGCGCGTCAACGAGCTCGACTCCGGCGGCGCGAAGGCGTTCGACGCGCAGCTGCGCGCCCTGCGCGGCCACCCGGTCGTCGTGAACATGTGGGCGTCGTGGTGTGAGCCCTGCCGCTTCGAGCTGCCGTTCTTGCAGCGCGAGGCGCTGGCGCGCGGGACGCAGGTCGCCTTCCTCGGCATCAACGTCAACGACGCCGAGGACGCCGCCAAGCAGCGCGCCGCCCAGTACCCGATGCCCTACCCGTCCTTCGAGGACCCGCGCAGCAACCTCTTCGCGCGCTTCAAGGCCCGCGGCCTGCCGACGACCGCCTTCTACGACTCCAAGGGCAAGCTCGTGATCGTCCACCAGGGCGTCTTCCCGACGCAGGCCAAGCTCGCCGAGGCGATCGACCGCTACGCCAAGAGCTGATTGCCCGAGATCCGCGTCGACCCGCTGACCGGCCTGCGGGCGATCGTCGCAACGGGCCGGACCGCGCGGCCGGGCGGTGAGCTGAGCGTCGCGCCCGCCGCGCCGATCGACCCGGCCGACGACCCGTTCGCCGAGGGCCACGAGGACCGCACGACGCCCGAGGTCTACGCCCTGCGCCCCGACGGCGGCACCGCCGACGGTCCGGGCTGGAGCGTGCGGGTCGTCCCCAACGCCTTCCCTGCGCTCGGCGACGACGGCGCCGCGCCGGAGCGCGACGCGGTCGCGCACCTCTTCAACGCGCGGCCGGCAAGCGGCGCGCACGAGGTCATCGTCAACAGCCCGCAGCCGGTCTGCTCGCTGGCCGACCTGCCGGTGGAGCAGGTGCGAACGGCCGTCGAGGTCTGGCGCGAGCGCATGCGCGCGCACGCCGGCGCCGCCTGCGTGCACGTCGCGGTCAACGAGCGCGCCGAGGCCGGCGCGACGCTCCCGCACACCCACGCCCAGCTGTTCGCGCTGGACTTCGTCCCGGCGCAGATCGCCCGCGAGCGCGAGGCGTTCGGCGCGCACGCCACGCGGACGATGGGCGCCAACCTGCTCGAGGACCTCGTCCAGGAGGAGGTTCGCCGCCGCACGCGCATCGTCGCGATCGACGACGAGGCCGTGCTGCTGTGCCCCTACGCCTCGCGGATGCCCTACGCGCTGATGCTCGCGCCGCGCCGGCGCCGCGAGCGCTTCGAGGACGACGGCCCGAGCGGCGCCGCGCTGCTGCACGACGGTCTCACGCGGCTGGCCCGGCGCTTCGGCGCCAGCCCGCCGCTGAACCTCTGGGTGCGCACCGCGCCGCGCGACGCCGATCGCTTCTGCTGGCGGATCGACGTGCTGCCGCGCCTGACGGGGATCGCCGGCCTGGAGCTCGGCACCGGCGTCCCGCTGAACGTCGTGGCGCCCGAGGAGGCCGCGGCCGAGCTGCGCGAGGCGTAGCCGCCGGCTCAGCGCGGCCGCGGCGGATGCACCGGCGCCGCCGTGCAGACGAGCGTGCCGCTCCTACGCTCATGACAGGACCTGCGAAAGCGCAGCGCACGGGCCCGCCGCTGCGCCGCGGTGTACACGGTGACCTTCGTGCGCGGCGTCGTCCGGATGCGCAACAGCACCGCTGTCGCCGTCGTGAGCGGGATCCGCTCGTAGGCGTCGACGTGCATGCGCGACGTGAGGCGCAGGACGTGCGGCCGCGACGGAACGGTGAGCGTCAGCGTGGCCTGGACGGGCGCGAACGTCTCCGGGTCGACGTCATAGACGAGGCGGCGCCCCACGCCGCCCCGGCGCTTGGGGCCGCGCCCGGGATCGATGCTCACGAGCCGGCGCAGCGTGCGCCCGCCGACCTGGACCTCGCCCTCGTCGGTGACATCGCCGCCGGCGAGCATCGAGCGCAGGTCGGTCTGCAGGTCGCCGCTGCCGGCGCCCAGAGGCGACGGGACGCGCGCGGCCGGGCCGGCGTCGCTGTAGCCCCGGTTCACCGTGAGCGTGTCGCTGTCGGCGTTGTAGCTGCGCTGGACGCCGTGCGCGTAGGAGAACTCCTGGCGGCCGCTGATCGGGCCGTGGGCGTCGAACGCTCCCCCGTGCCCGGCCTTCACCGGCGGGAGCGTCTGGACGAAGCGCCAGCGCGGCGGGTCGGGCGCCGACCACTGCTCGGTCGTCTGCGGCGGCGGCACGCTCGACGTCCCCGGTGCGACGAGCGTGCTCGTGATCCGCATGTGGACGATCTCGCCGGGCGCGGCCAGCGCCGCCTGCGCCTCCGCGACCGGATCGAGGCGCTCGCCGGACGATGCGAACAGCGCAGCGACGCCGGCCGCGACCGCGACGCCGGCCAGCACGCCGCACACGAGGCGCACGCGGGTCGCGCGCGGCCGGGCGGGCGCTGCGGCGGCGAGCCGGTGGCCGAACTGCGCGATGAGGTCGTCGAGGTCGTGGCGCTCGGTCATGTCGGGACCGCCTCCTGTGTCGAGGATGCGTCAAGTAGCCCGGCGAGCAGCGCCAGGCCGCGCGAGACGCGGGCGCGCGCCGCCTGCTCGCTGATCGCAAGCCGCCGCGCGACGTCGGGATAGGGCAGCTCGTCGACGATCCGTAGCTGGACGGCGCCGCGCACCGCGGGCGACAGCTGCGCGAGCGCAGCGGCGAGATCGGCGCGCAGGGCGCCAAGCCCGGCCCGCCGCTCGATCTCGGCCAGGACGCCGGGCGCCGCGGGGGGTCGCTCGAGCTGCAGGCGATCGAGCGCTCGCCGCTCCGCGCGCCCCCGCCGGTAGTACGACGCGAGCTGACGGCGCGCGATCCCGAAGAGCCACCCGGCCGCCTCGTCGTCGCCGCTGCCGCGGAAGCGCCCGGCGGACGCGGCGGCCTGCGCGAAGACCTCGGCCCAGATGTCCAGCGCGATCTGCGGGTCGGCCGTCCGCCGCGCCAGGAACAGCAGCAGCGACTCGGCGTGCAGGCGATACAGGTGCGCGATGTCGACCGGCTCGCTCATGGACCCACAGTTGCACGAGCCCTGCCCGCTGTGACAGCGGGCATCCACATACGATGGCGCCCATATGGCACGAATCGGACTTCTCACGGGCGGCGGCGACTGCCCCGGACTCAACCCCGTCATCCGCGGAATCGTCCGCAAGGGGATCGATGTCTACGGTCACGAGATCTACGGCTTCCGGCGCGGCTGGAAGGGCGTGCTCGACAACGACGCGATCGAGCTGACGCGCGCGAACACGAGCGGCATCCTGCACAAGGGCGGCACGATCCTCGGAACCTCGCGCACGAACGTCTACAAGACCGAGAACGGTGAGGAGCGCGTGCTCGCCTCGCTGCGCGAGCGCGGCATCGACGTGCTCATCCCGATCGGCGGCGACGACACGCTCGGCGTCGCGCGCAAGCTGTGGGCCGCCGGCTTTCCGACCGTCGGCGTGCCCAAGACGATCGACAACGACCTCAACGCGACGGACTTCACGTTCGGCTTTCAGACCGCCGTGCAGATCGCGACCGAGGCGATCGATCGCCTGCACTCGACCGCCGAGTCGCACGACCGCGTGATCGTCTGCGAGGTCATGGGCCGCGACGCCGGCTGGATCGCCTGCTACGCCGGGCTGGCCGGCGGCGCCGACGTCATCCTCGTGCCCGAGCGCCCGTTCGACGTCGACGACGTCTGCGACCACCTGCGCCACCGCCACGAGACGACCGGCAAGAACTTCTCGATCGTCTGCGTCGCCGAGGGCGCCACGCGGGCCGACGGCGGCGGGGCCGCGACGGCGGCCGACTCGGTCGACTCGTTCGGCCACGCCCGCCTCGGCGGGATCGCCTTCGAGCTCGAGCAGGAGATCGAGCAGCGCACCGGCTTCGAGTGCCGCGCGACGGTCCTCGGCCACATCCAGCGCGGCGGCTCGCCGGTCGCCTTCGACCGCGTGCTCGGCACGCGCTTCGGCGTCGCCGCGATCGACGCGGCGTCCGACGAGCGGTTCGGCATGATGACCGCGCTGCGCGGGACCGCGATCGAGCTCGTCGAGCTCGAGGAGGCGCTGAAGGAGCCCAAGCTCCTGGACCCCGAGCTGTTCGCGACCGCCGAGGTCTTCTTCGGCTGAGGGGGCCCCGGCGTGCGGGCGGTCGTCCAGCGCGTGACCCGCGCCGCGGTGCACATCGACGGCGAGGTCGTCGCGCAGATCGGGCCGGGCCTGCTCGTGCTGCTCGGCGTCACGCACGACGACGACGCGACGACCGCGGCGCGGCTGGCGGCCAAGGTGCGGGCGTTGCGCGTCTTCGCCGATGCCGACGGGCGGATGAACGAGCCGCTCGGCGACCGCGAGGCGCTCGTCGTCAGCCAGTTCACGCTCTACGGCGACGCGCGCAAGGGCAACAGGCCCTCGTACGTCGCCGCCGCGCCGGGCGACGTCGCCGAGCCGCTGTACGAGCGCTTCCGCTCCGAGCTCGGCGCCAAGGGCGGGGTCTTCGGCGCCAACATGCAGGTCGAGCTCATAAACGACGGCCCGGTGACGCTGGTGCTGGAGGGGTGACCGCTCCCCGCTGGACGGATGTGCGATCTGTACGCAGAGGGCGTACTGTCGATGACGTGGCATATGGGCGCCTCGACCACCCAAGACCCGGAGTTCAAGGCAGCCCTCAGCTCCGCTGAGCTCTTCCGCCAGCTGTTGGAGTCCGCGCCGGACGCGATCGTCGGCATCGGCGGCGACGGGCGCATCGTCCTCGTCAACGCCCAGACCGAGAAGCTCTTCGGCTACACCCGCGACGAACTCATCGGCGAGCGCGTCGAGAAACTCGTCCCCGAGCGCTACCACGGCGCCCACTCCGGCCATCGCAGCGGCTACTTCCACGACCCGCGCACGCGCTCGATGGGGGCCGGCCTGGACCTCTACGGGCTGCGCCGCGACGGCAGCGAGTTCCCCGCCGAGATCAGCCTGTCGAGCATCCAGACCGAGGACGGCCTGCTCGCCACTGCCGCGATCCGCGACATCACCGACCGCAAGAACGCCGAGGCGAAGTTCCAGCAGCTGCTGGAGTCCGCGCCCGACGCGATCGTCGGCATCGGCAGCGACGGGCGCATCGTCCTCGTCAACGCGCAGACCGAGAAGCTCTTCGGCTACGCCCGCGACGAGCTCATCGGCGAGGCGGTCGAGAAGCTCGTGCCCGGGCGCTACCACGGCGCGCACGCCGACCATCGCAGCGGCTACTTCCACGATCCCCGCACGCGTCCGATGGGGGCCGGGCTGGACCTCTACGGGCTGCGCCGCGACGGCAGCGAGTTCCCCGCCGAGATCAGCCTGTCGAGCATCGAGACCGAGGACGGCCTGCTCGCCACCGCCGCGATCCGCGACATCAGCGACCGCAAGAACGCCGAGCGCGACCTCGCCCGTCACGCCGCCGAGCTGCAGCGCTCCAACATCGAGCTGTCGCAGTACGCATACGTCGCCTCGCACGACCTGCAAGAGCCGCTGCGGATGGTCGTGACCTACACCGACCGCCTGACCGAGCACCTCGGCGGCCGCCTCGACGAGCGCTCGCAGGCGTGGGCCAACTACGTCGTCGAAGGCGCCTCGCGGATGCAGTCGCTCATCGAGGGGCTGCTGGAGTTCTCGCGCGTGCGCCCCGAGGAGGCGGAGTTCACCGACGTCGACTGCGAGATCGTCCTGCGGCGCACGCTCGCCAACCTGCAGGCCGCCATCCAGGAGAGCGCCGCGACGGTCACCCACGACCCGCTGCCGACGATCTCGGCCGACCCCCTCCAGCTGCTGCAGCTGTTCCAGAACCTCATCGGCAACGCGCTGAAGTTCCGCGGCGACGACGCGCCGGTCATCCACATCGGCTGTGTGCCCGCGGGCGCCGGCTGGCACTTCACCGTCGCCGACAACGGGATCGGCATCGACGCCGCCGACGCCGACCGGATCTTCGTGCTCTTCCAGCGCCTGCACTCCAAGGACGAGTACTCCGGCGCCGGCATCGGGCTGGCCCTGTGCAAGAAGATCGTCGACGCCCACGGCGGCCGGATGTGGGTCGACTCCAAGCGCGGCGGGGGGGCGACGTTCCACTGGACGCTGCCCGGCGAGCACCCCCTGAGCGAATGAAGTCGATCCTCGTCACCCAGCGCACCGTCCTCGTCGTCGAGGACAACGACGCCGACGCGGATCTCGTCGTCGACGCGCTCGGCGACTCGCCTGGAGCGCCGCGGCTGATCATCGCCAAGAGCGGGCGCGACGCGCTCGCGCGGTTGCGCGATCCCGAGCCGACCGTGCGCCCGGACCTGCTGCTGCTCGATCTCAACCTGCCCGGCTTCAGCGGCCTGGATACGCTCGCCGAGCTGAAGGCCGACCCCGACCTGCGCGCCATCCCCGTCGTCGTGCTGACGACGTCGAAGTCCGAGGACGAGATCAACAGCTGCTACGAGCTCGGCGCCGCGGCGGTGCTCAACAAGCCGCTGCGCCTGCGCGAGTACCGCGACATGCTCGGCGCGTTCGAGCGTTTCTGGCTCGGGCACGTCCGCTATCCGACGGGACTCTGAGCAATGGCGTCGAGCGTCGTACGGGTGCTGCTCGTCGAGGACAACGCCGCGGACGCCGAGGCGACCGCGGACGCGCTGGCGTTCGCGCGCTCCCCGCGCTGCACCGTCCGTCATGCCGCGCGCCTGGAGGACGCACGCGCGCTGCTGGCGCGCGAGCGCTTCGACGTCGTGCTGCTGGACCTCGGCCTGCCCGACGCCCGCGGCCTGGAGGGCGTGCGCGAGCTGCGCGCCGCCGCGCCGGAGACGGCGATCGTCGTGCTCAGCGGCATGGGCAGCGAGGCCGTGGCGCTCGACGCGCTGACCAACGGGGCGCAGGACTATCTCGTCAAGGGACAGGCGAGCGACGACGCCCTCCAGCGCTCGATCCGCTTCGCGATCGCGCGGCGCGAGGCCGACGTCGCCCAGCGGCGGTTCGCCGCGATCGTCGAGTCGACCGACCTCATGGTCCTCACCGTCGACATCGAGCATCGGATCTCGAGTTGGAACCCCGGGGCCGAGCGGCTGCTGGGCTACGCCACCGACGAGATCGTCGGCCGCCCGCTCGCGCTGCTCGTACCGCCAGAACGGGGCGGGGAGGAGCGCGCGATCCTCGACAGCGTCCGTGCCGGCGAGCACGTCCACGGGTTCGAGACCCAGCGCGTGCACCGCGACGGCACGCTCGTCGACGTGTCGCTCGCCGTCTCGGCGATCCGCGACGCCCAGGGCAGCGTCATCTCGTTCGCCGTCATCGCGCGTGACATCACCGAGAAGGTTCGCGCCGAGGCGTCGCTGCACGCCGCGCAGGAGCAGTTCCGGCTGGCGTTCGAGGAGGCCCCGATCGGGATGGCGCTGTGCAGCCTGGACTGGCGCTTCGTGCGCGTCAACCGGGCGTACTCGCAGATCACGGGCTACTCGGCCGCCGAGCTGGAGGGCAGCCCGACGGCGCTCATCGCCGGCTCGGTCGGCGACGAGGACGCCACCGCTGCGGTCCGCGCGCTGCTGGCCGGCGAGACGTCGCACTACAGCGCCGATCGGCCGCTGCGCCACGCCGACGGACACGAGATCTGGGCGTCGTTCAGCATCACGTGCGTCCGCGACGACGCCGGCCGCCCGCAGCACTTCCTCACGCAGATGATGGACGTCACCGACCGGCGCCGCTACGAGGAGCGCCTGCAGCACATGGCCGATCACGATCCGCTCACCGGACTTCTGAACCGCCGCGCGTTCGCCCGCGAGCTGCGCGGTCACTGCACGCGCGGCGCGCGCTACGGCGCAACCGGCGCGGCGCTCATGATCGACCTCGACGCCTTCAAGTCCTACAACGACACGCTCGGACATCAGGCCGGCGACGAGCTGATCCGGCAGGTCGCGCGGGCGCTGTCCGCGCGCCTGCGCAAGTCCGACGTTCTCGCGCGCCTTGGAGGCGACGAGTTCGCGGTGATCCTGCCCACCGCCGATCGCGAGATCGCCCGGCGGGTCGCCGGCGAGCTGCTGGACTGCATCCGCGGCGACGGCGCGACGGGATCCGACGGCGAGCGCATCGCGATGACCGCGAGCATCGGCGTCGCCTGCTTTGAGGACGGCGACGACGACGCCCCCGACCAGGTCATGGTCGATGCCGACCGTGCGATGTACGAGGCCAAGCAGGCCGGGCGCGACCGCGTGGCGGTCGCCGTGCGCGAGCACGCCAGCAGCGCCGCGGGCTGACCCTCCGACGGCGGTCCATAGACTCCGCGGCCATGCCCGTCGAGCCCCGCTTCGTTCCCCGCTTCGTCGCCGAGCCGCCGCAGGAGCCGCTGCCCTACGGCCGCTGGGCCGACACGCTGCGCCGCCACTTCCTCGGCGCCATCGACATGATCGATCCCGGCGAGGACGACCTCGGCGGCCCAGGCGAGGTGACGTTCTATCCGGACCGCACGTGGCACGGGCGCACGTTCGTCCCGGCGACGGCGATGACCTCGACGGGGCTGGAGCTGTTCGGCTACGTGTCCTTCCGGCCCGGCGGCGGCGACCGCGAGCCGACCGAGTTCTCGGCCGTCGCCGACTACACCGAGGACACCGCCGAGGCCAACCCCGACTGGAAGCTCGACCTCTGCGACGAGGTCGTCGGCGTCTGGCGCGGCGAAGCGGGCAACAGCGCCGAGATGACGCTCGTCTGGGGGCGCCCGCTCACGCGCGGCGGCGCGATCGTGACGGCCGAGCTGGCCGACCTGGCGGTCGACCAGTGCGTCCTGGAGGAGGACCGCTTCACGCTGCTGGCGCCCGACAACTACCGCGGCGACACGCTGGAGTGCAAGCTCTTCGACAAGAGTGGGCGCGAGCTCGCACGCGAGTCGCTGTACGGCGAGGACGACGGCGACGAGCCCGACGACGACGAGTAGCGGCGTGGAGCTCGAGCAGGCCATCCGGACGCGGCGCACGCACAAGGCCTACAAGCCCGAGTCGCTGGATCGCGCGACGCTCGACGAGCTCTTCGACCTCGCCCGCTGGGCGCCCAACCACCACCTGACGAACCCGTGGCGCTTCCGCGTCGTGGGGCCACGGGCACTCGAGCGCCTGAAGGCGGCATCGGACGACCCGATCGCCGCGGCCAAGCTCGATCGCGCTCCGACGCTCGTCGTCGTGTCGGCGCGCCAGACCGGCGATCCGCTCAGCGACGAGGAGGACCTGCTGGCCGCGGGCGCCGCCGCCTTCATCGTGCTGCTCGCGGCGCACGGCCGCGGGCTGGCGGGCTACTGGCGCACGCCGGCCGTCCTGCGCACGCCCGCCGGCCGCGCGGCGGTCGGCCTCGGCGACGACGAGCACGTGCTCGGCCTGCTGCACCTCGGCCACCCGCGCCAGGAGCCGCGCCTGCCCGAGCGCGCGCCGGTCGGCGAGATCGCCGACTACCTCGACTGACGGCCGTATCATCGGGCCGGCCGGCCCCGATAGCTCAGCTGGATAGAGCGACTCCCTCCTAAGGAGTAGGCCGCAGGTTCGAATCCTGCTCGGGGCACAAGCTCGCGCGGGGGAACGGCGCCCGCAAGGCGCCGCTCCCCCGCCGTGCTCACGGCGTGACGTGCGAGACGAACGTGCCCCAGTTGGCAAACAACGTCCGCGGTCCGCCGGGGATGTATTCGGCGGCCATCCAGACGCGGCCGGTCGTGTCGGCGACGGCAGCGGAGTAGTCGCCCCAGCGGGCCACGCCGACGCCGGCGAACTCCTTGTAGCCGCTGAAGCCGTCCTCGGGCAGCGTGCCGGCGCCGGCGATGCGCACCGCTCCGGCGCCGGAGCTCAGGCTCAGCGGCGCGTAGGCCGCGCTCGGGAACCGATTCGGGCCGGTGATCGAGAACGCCATCACCGCCCTGCCGGTCCCGGTCACGCCGATCGACGGGAACATCGTGCTCTCGCCGTTGACGGCGACATAGCCCTGATTGCTCACCCCGGCCGACAGCGCCCCGGCCGGGTCCGACGGGGCGACCGCGAACCATGCGAGCCCCGCGGTCGTCGCGCCGTTCGGGAGCTTGACCGCGGTGTTGATGCCCGACCACAGGTGCCCGCCCGCGAACACCACCTGGTTGAGGCGGTCGTCGTTGGTGGCCACGAGCTCGAGCGGGTCGTGCAGCGCCTCGCCGAGCAGCCGCGGGCCGGGCCGCTGGATGGCGTTCGGCGGCTGCGCGTAGGGCTCGCTGGGAATCGCCACGAAGTTCAGCGAGACCGCCGGCGACGCGCTGTTGAGCGTGGCGGTGCCGGTCAGCGCCCAGACGAGCAGGCGGTTGGCCCGCGTGCCGAGCGCCGGCCCGACGCCCCAGTCGGTGTTCGACATGAAGTACTCGGTGCCGTTGTTGGCCGTCTCGTAGGTGCCGTCAGGTGACGTCGCGGGCTGAACCGAGACGGCCGTGCCGCCGTCGGGCAGCAGCGTCGTCAACGGCCCCGCGAAGAACCGCACGGCGGTCGTGTTCGTCCCATTCTCCAGCCCGCTCTTCGACAGCGCGTAGATCCGCGCACCGTTGAAGGCGAAGCCATCGATCTGGTACTCGTTGATCGTGACGTAGAAGCCGTTGGCGTCGGCGCCGATCAGCGGCTGGTCGCCGAAGCACGGGCAACCCGGATCGGTCGGCGTACCGTTGCTGCCGTCGTTGGTCGTATCCAGCGCGAACGTGCTCCAGGTGCCGGTCGGATCGCCGGACTGCGAGACGGCGATCAGCACGTGGGTCGGGGCGTCGAGATCGCCCGTGGCCGGTTCGGTCGCGGTCTGAAGCTCGGTCAGGAAGAAGCGTCCGGTGTCCGGGTCGAAGTAGCACTTCGGGTCGGAGATGAAGTCGCCGAACACGGCGGGCGGTCCCGCCGTGAACTCGGGCGCCAGGCCGAAGAACTGGCTGAGCGCGATCGGGGCCGTCTGCGGCGCGCCGGCGGTCGAGAACACCTGCACGGCGTTGTTGACGCCCTCGACGACGTGGCCGTTGCCGACGCAGAGCGCCTGGTCGGGCGGCTCCAGCTCGAACTGCGAACCGGCGTAGGCGCCGGTTCCGGCGGTCGCCTGGTCGACGTGCGACAACCCGTTGAAGCCCGCGAAGCCCGCAAGCTGCGTCGCCGACAGGCCCGTGGGCGTCGCCGTCGGGACGCCCGCCGCCGCGACGTGGCGCAACTGCTTGCCGTTGGGCTCGTGCGGTGCGACCTGGCCAGAACCGGCTGTGCCGGCGCCCTGGCCGCCGAGGGTGAACGTCCCGGTGAAGTGCAGCTGCTGCGTACCGCCGGGGGTCGCCGCGGCTGCAGGTCCGATGACCGACAACGTCAACATGGCCGTCGCTCCGACCAGCCAGGTGAGCCGTCTCATGAGTCCTACCTCCCATTTACGTGGTAGGCGATCGCGCGCGCGGCCGCGGCGACGCCTCGCTTGCATCATGCATAGCACGCGCACGCATAGGCGTACGCCAGGCCGCGAGACTAGAATCGGGAAATGCTGCACCGCACCTACAGCGACCAGGACTGCTCGGTCGCGCGGGCGCTCGAGGTCGTCGGCGAGCGCTGGACGATCCTCATCCTGCGCGACGCGTTCCTCGGCGTGCGGCGCTTCGACGACTTCCAACGCAGCCTCGGCGTCGCCCGCAACGTGCTGCAGACGCGGCTGCGGCGGCTCGTCGACGAGGGTCTGCTCGAGCGGCGCGTCTACCAGGAGCGCCCGCGGCGCCACGAGTACGTGCTGACCCCGCGCGGCGAGGACCTGCTGCCGGTGCTGCTGGCGCTCATGCAGTGGGGCGACCGCCACATGACCGACGGCGTCCCCTCGCGACGGGCGCTGCACCGCGGCTGCGGCGGCGCGCTCGCCCAGCGCTGCACGTGCGCGGACTGCGGCGCGCAGATCACGAGCGCGGACGACGTCGAGCTGCGCTACGACGACGCCGGCACGCGCGCCGCCTAGGCGCCGCGGTGACGACCGCCGATCGCAAGCGGCGGATCGTCACGGCGCTGCAGGTCCACGTCTTCAACCCGCCGGTCCGCTGGCTCGCGACGCGTGGGCTCGCCCCGGGCGTCGCGCTCCTCGAGACGACCGGCCGGCGCAGCGGACAGCCGCGCCGCACGCCGGTGACCAACGGCCTGGAGCGCGGCACCGACACGTTCTGGCTCGTCGCCGAGCATGGCCGCCGCGCCGCCTACGTCCGCAACATCGAGGCCGACCCGCGCGTGCGCGTGCGCCTGCGCGGCCGCTGGCGCTCGGGCACCGGCGTCGTCCTGCCCGACGACGACCCGGTCGCGCGCCAGCGCACGCTCCCGCGCCTGCACGCCGTGACCGTGCGCGCGATGGGCACCGAGCTCGTCACGGTGCGCATCGATCTCGATCCGTGACACGCCGGCGCGGCGCGGGCCGCTTACAACATCGGTGAGGGAACGAGGAGTCGCCGTCGCGTTGGTTGTTCGCGGTCGACTCTGTCGAATTCACCCCTCTATACGGGGAAAACTCGACAAAGTCGCTCGCGCGCACCCCCGCGGCGATCCGGGCATTCCCTCAAAGATGCTGGAAACGCGACGCCGCGCCGCGAACGCCCGCGGCAGACCTACGAGCGATCCGGGCGCTCCGGGTAGACGTCGTCGATCGTCACCAGCGCGCAATACGGAGCGCCGGCGGCGGCGCTGATGCGCTCGCCACCACCCATCAGCCGGTCGAGCACGCTGACGACGCCGCAGATCTCGTGCCCGGCCTCCTGCAGCGCCTCGATCGCCTTGATCGTCGAGCCGCCGGTGCTCACGACGTCCTCGACGACGATGCAGCGGTCGTCCGGCGCGAGCAAGGGACCCTCGATGCGGCGCGCGAGGCCGTGGGCCTTGGCCTCCTTGCGGATGAAGAAGGCCTTGACGTCGGCGCCGCCGGCCAGCGCCGCGCAGGCGACCGGGTCGGCGCCCATCGTCAGCCCGCCGACCGCCGTGGCGTTCCATTCGCGCGCGCGCTCGGCCAGCAGCTCCCCGAGTGCGGCGAACCCCGCGGGCAGCAGGATCGCCCGTTTGGCGTCGACGTAGTACTGCGCCAGCTTCCCGCTCGTCAACGTCACCTCGCCGATCACGAGCGCGTGCTCGCGCAGCGCCTCGGTCAAACGTCTACGCGCGCTCATCGGCCCCGTACCTTAGAGCCGTGATCGAACGCCTCCTCCGCAGCCTGGCCATCGTGCTGAGTCTGCTCGTCGCCGCGAGCTTTTTGCTCTTCGCGATCGACGACTTCTCGCGCGCGTCAAACCAGTCGCGCGACCGCATCGCCGGCAACGCGCGGCCCGATCCGACGCCGCGCGACGAGCGCGCGCGGGAGGCCCGCAACAGCGCCGGACGCGAGTACATCGACGACGCCAACGACGTGCTCCTGCGACCGTTCAGCGGGCTCGTCGCCAACGATCACAGCCGCTGGGTGCAGCGCGGCGTGCCGGCACTGCTCGGGCTGCTCGTCTACGGCTTCGGGCTCGGCTTCCTCGCGCGCTACGCGCGCGGCCTGGGCGGACCGGTCAGGGATAGACGTCGACCGGTGTCCCAATCTTGATCCAGTTGTAGAGCGGGATCGCGTCGGGAATCGGGACCCGTAGGCAGCCGTGGCTGGCGGGGAACGGCGGGACGGAGAAGTAGCCGTGGGTCGCGTAGCCGCCGATGAAGTAGGACGAGTAGACCATCCCCTTGGCGTTAGTCCCCGGTGTCTTGGAGTAGACGTGAAATGAGCCGATGACCGTAGGCGTGCTCGGCTTGCCCGACGAGATCGGATAGATCCGCGCGACGCGCCCGTTCTCGATGAGGGCGAGGACCTGCCGCGACAGGTCGGCCTCGATGTGGCGGCCGTGCTCGGGGTGGCGGATCTTGAACGTGCCGCGGCCGCGGGCGATCGCCCGCATGACGGAGCTCGAGGCGACGCTCGTGCGCGCCATCCCGGTGACCTTGCGGAAGGCGAGCACCGCGCGCTGCGTGCGCCCGTCGAAGCGGCCGCGCACGCCGACGACGTAGCCCAGCCGTGCCAGCCGCCGCTGCAGCGCGCGCACCGCCGACTGCGGGCTGCGCGCTCCCACCCGGCGCGGCAGCACGTCGACCGTTGGGCCGCGCGCGGACAGCGCGCCGAGCGCGGCCGTCGCGACGTGGTCGGCGCGCAGGACGAGTCGTCCGGACCGCGTCGGGCGGTAGTTGAAGGTGAACACGCCGGTCCCGTTGGGCCCCGCCTGGATCGTCACGTGCTTCGCGAAGACCTTGTGCAGGTTGTTCGTCGCGCGGACCGTCACCTGCTCGTTGGGCACGTAGGCCGCGAGCGTGCCGCTCACGCGGATCGGCGAGCGCACGAGCGTCGTCGCGCGCGTGCCGCCGATGCGCCCGAGCGCCAGCGTCAGCGTCGTCTGCGCGGGAGCGGGCACGGGCGCCGCCGGAGGCACCGGGGGCGGGACGACCGGCGCCTGCGCGGCTGCCACCGAGGGGGCGGCAAGGATCGCCAGCAGCGTCAACAGTCGCCAACCGTGTCGCATCGGCGGCACTATGCCACGCGAGTCAAGCCCCGACCGCAGCTGTGCCGGCGCGGGGTCAGCCCGCGGGGGCGGGCACGGGCAGCGCGCGGTCGCCACCGAGCGTGCGCCCGAGCAGCATCGCGACCGTCAGCGCGCCGATCACCGACCCGACCATCGTGACCGGGATCTGCCATCCCCAGTGCAGCGTCGCCCCGAGCGCGATCGAGTTGTTCAGCGCGTGCAGCGCGATGCACGGATACAGCGAGCCGCTGTAGTGGTACAGCAGGCACAGCCCGACGCCGAAGAACCCGAGCGGGACGAGGAACCCCGCCGGCGCGGAGCCGACGTGGATCAGCCCGAAGATCACGCCGGTCAGCAGCGCCGCCGGCCAGACGCCGCGCCAGTTGCGCAGCGATCCGAAGAAGTAGCCGCGGAAGAACAGCTCCTCGCCGAGCGGCGCGACGACCGTGATGAGGATCACGACCGCGATGAGGTTCAGCGTCGACTTGTCGGCGCCGAGGCGGTCGGGCAGCTCCTGGGTCTCGTGCAGGTTGAGGATCGCGACCCACACCGCGCTGATGACGTAGAACGCGATCCAGACGGAGAGCAGCAGGCCGACCGCGCGGCGGATGCGGGGCGGGCGCACGAGGCCGAAGTCGGCGGCCGTCGGTCGCCGCACGAGGCACGCGAAGCCGATCGCCGCGCCCACGAGCGCGATGTCCTGAAACAGCGTCAGGCCGAGGCTGACACCCGGCGGCGGGTCCTTCAGGTCGCTCGCCGTCCCGCTGATGACCGCGATCGTCGTGCTGCCGAGGACCGTCACGACGAGGCCCGCGAAGAGGGCGGCGATCGACGTCCACGGCGCCCACGCGCGGACGCCTGCGCCCGGCGCGGGCGGGACGCGGGTGGCCGGGCGCGGCTCGCCGACGGTCGGTGGCGGGATGCTCGTCACGTGCGATCTGCGTCCCAGGTTAGGGGAGCAGGGCGGGCAGTTCCGCCAGTGACGCGACGACGCTCACGCCGTCGGGGACCGCGGGTCGCTCGTGCCCGCGCACGACGAGCACCGGGCGCAGGCCGGCCGCGAGCGCGCCCGCGACGTCGTGCGCCGGCGAGTCGCCCGCGTGCAGCGCGCCGTCCGCGCCACCGCCGACCAGCTCCAGCGCGCGCTCGAAGATGACGGTCGCAGGCTTCGCGGCGCCCGCCTCCGCGGACGAGATGGCGCCGTCGACGAGCTCGCGCAGGCCGGTCCTCGCCAGCACCTCGTGCAGCGAGACGTCCCAGTTGGAGACGACGACGAGGCGCCGGCCCGCCGCCCGCAGCGCGCGCAGCGCATCGGGCACCTCGGGGTAGGGACGGAAGCGCAGCGACTCCAGCAGCGCCGCGAGCAGCTCGCCGGGCGCCAGGCCGTCCAGATCGGCGCCCGCACGCTGCAGGGCGTCGCCGAGCTCGGCCGCGCAGCGCGCCCGCAGGAGCGCGAGCGACTCAGCGTCGAAGGCGCTGTCGTGGTGCGCGCGGTAGTACGCGATCTCGGCCGCCATCGCCGCCGCCGCCGCCCGCTCGTCGACAGCCACGCCGCGCTCGCCGAGCGCGGCCACGAGCAGCGGCGCGGGCGGCTCGAGCGCGACGAGCGTCCCGAGCGCGTCGAGGCTGACTACGCCACCCAGTGCCACGTGGCGAAGATCGCGCTGTAGACGGCCAGGCCGGCCGCGAACGCGCCGATGACGAGCCGCTCGCGCCAGACGCGCCCGGTCATCCACAGCGCCAGCCAGATCGCCAGCGGAAACAGGACGCTCACAAAGCGCGGCAGCGACATCAGCGGCTGCGGGCCGACCGGATAGGACAGCGGCAGCGCGAGCGCCGCGACGACGTAGGCGCTGTAGGCGACCGGCAGCCGCCGCACGGCTCCTGCGACCGCGGCAAGCACGATGCCCAGCCAGGCGAACAGCTCGATGTTGTGGCGCGCGACGACGAACGGATCGCCGCCGGCCGCGGCGAAGTAGACCGGCTGACGGCTGCCCGACAGCAGCTGGCGGGCGCCGTCCCAGGCCGCGACCGCCCCGTCCCATGCGCCGACGAACGGCCCCGCGAACGAGCGAAACCAGATCTCCTGGGCGTGAAACGGCGCGAACGCGTCGAGCCCTTCGAGCGCGAGGACGCCGCAGAAGGCCGCCAGACCGAGCGGCACGAGCCCGAGCCACAGCACGTCGGCGCGCAGCGGCCGCCGTAGGCCGAGCCGCGGCGGTCCGCCACCCCAGGCGTAGATCAGCACGAGCGGGACGAGCAGGACGACGCCCGCGCTGCGCGTCGCCGCCGCCAGCGCGCCGAGCAGCCCCGCCCACGCCCAGCGGTCCAGCCGCGCGGCGTAGATCGCCCCGACCGACAGCGCCAGAAACAGCGACTCGCTGTAGACGGCCGAGAAGAAGAACGCCATCGGAAACAGCGCCGTGACCAGCACCGTGTTGCGCGCCACCGCGCGGGGGTGGTCGAGCGCGACGAGGCGGTGCAGCAGCACGAGCGCTCCCCCGAGCAGCCCGGTCGACAGCAGCGCGCCGCCGATCAGGCCCGAGCCCAGCGGCGCGCCGGCGATCCGCACGAGCAGCGGATACAACGGGAAGAAGGCGGCGCGCGCGGGGTCGGAATAGCCGCCATCGGCGATTGCCAGATACCAGACGGAGTCCCAGCGGCCCAGCGGCGCGGCGAGCACGTCGCCGGTGTGGCCGAACGGCGTCGTCAGCGAGGCGGGGTCGAAGTCCGCCGCGCGATCGGAGAGACCGAACGCCAGCACGCCCACGATCGCGGCCGCCCACACGAGCAGCCGCGACGTCCACAGCGCGCGCCAGGCGTCGGCGAGCGACGCGTCGCCGCGCAGGCGAGCGCCAACAACGGCGCTTGCGCGGAAGGAGCGCGGGTACCGGAGTGCGAACACCATTTCTAACCGTAGACTTCGACGTTGCGGTCCGGCCGCACGCCGTCTTTCTCACCCCATGTCCGCTCGCCTCGAACGCCAGCGCCGACGCCGCCGCAGAGGTGGCGCCGGGCGCGTCATCATCATCACGATCAGCGTCGTCATCGCCTGCATGGTGATCGGCGTGCTGAGCGCGATCGGCTACGTCGTGGGCATCGCCAACTCGGCGCCGGACCTCGCCTCGCTGCGCCCCCAGGATCCCGGCCGCAACTCCGTCGTCTACGCCGCCGACGGCCAGAAGCTCGGGACGATCGCCAACGACGTCCTGCGCCAGCCGATCGAGTCCACCGAGATGCCGCAGAACGTGCGCGACGCGACCGTCGCGATCGAGGACCAGCGCTTCTACCAGCACAAGGGCGTCGACTTCGAGGGCGTCATCCGAGCCGCGCTGAAGAACGCGAGCTCCGGCCGCGCCGTGCAGGGCGGCTCGACGCTGACGATGCAGCTCATCCGCAACATCTACGCGTCGGGCACCGAGCGCACGTTCCAGCGCAAGGTCCGCGAGGCCAAGCTCGCCGAGGAGCTCGAGAACGTCCACCCCGGCCGCGCCGGCAAGGAGTGGATCCTCACGAAGTACCTCAACTCGGTGCCCTACGGGACCAACGGCGGCCAGACCGCGGTCGGCATCCAGGCCGCCGCGCGCGCGTTCTTCGACAAGCCCGCGAAGAAGCTCACGCTGCCCGAGGCCGCGCTCCTCGCCGGGCTGCCGCAGGCGCCCAGCGCCTACAACCCGTTCAGCGAGCCGGGCCGCGCGACCGCCCGCCGCAACGACGTGCTGAAGAAGATGGCCGACGAGGGCTACATCTCCGCCGCCGCCGAGCGTGAGGCGATCGCGGCGCCGCTGGACCTCAAGAGCAACGGCTACTTCCAGCGCAAGCGCGAGAGCTACTTCTTCGACTACGTCACCGACGAGCTCATCAAGCAGTACGGGATCAAGACGGTCCGCAGCGGCGGGCTGCGGATCACGACGACGATCGACCTCGACCTGCAGAAGAAGGCCCGCGCCGCGATCGCCAAGAGCCTGAACTTCCCGGGCGCGCCGTCGTCGGCGATCGTCACGATCGATCCCGCCAACGGCTACATCCGCACGATGGCCTCGTCGGTGAAGTACAAGGACTCGAAGTTCAACCTCGCCGCCGACGGCAAGCGCCAGCCGGGGTCGGCGTTCAAGGTCATGGCGCTCGTCGCCGCCGTCAACCAGGGCGTCAACCCCGCGACGACGAGCTACCCGTCGGGCCATGTCGTGACGACGACGAAGTACGGGCCGATCGACGTCAACTGCTACGGCGGGCGCTGCTCGGGCGGCTCGAAGAACCTCATCTCGGCGACGCTGTCCTCCGACAACACCGTGTACATCCGGCTCGCGCTCGACCTCGGCCCGAACAAGGTCAAGGCGGCCGCGCGCGGCCTGGGCATCACGTCCCGGCTCCAGGGCCTGCCGGCCGAGACGCTCGGTGGCCTGAAGCGCTGCTGCACCCCGCTGGAGATGGCCGACGCCTACGCGACGATCGCCTCGGGCGGCTGGCGCAGCAGGCCCAAGGCGATCACCGAGGTGCGCTTTCCCGACGGCAAGGTCGACGATCTCTCCAAGCCGATCCGCCACAAGGCGTTCGACTCGGCCGCGATGTACGAGGTGCAGAAGATCCTCCAGCTGAACATCAAGGAGGGCACCGGCGTACGCGCGAACATCGGCTGCCCGGCGGGCGGCAAGACCGGCACGACCGACAAGAACCACGACGCCTGGTTCGTCGGCTTCACACCGAAGCTCGCCACGTCTGTCTGGGTCGGCTTCCCGAAGGGCCAGATCCCGATGCCCAACCTCTTCCACGGTGGCCCGGTCGACGGCGGGACGTTCCCCGCCGAGATCTGGGGCAACTACATGAAGGCTGCGCGGCGCGGCTACTGCGGCGGGTTCCCCAAGCCCGACCACGCGTTCAAGACGCGGCCGTTCAAGCGCAGCGGCGTCGCCAACCGCGCGCCGGTCGTGCCGGCCACACCGGTCGTGCCCGCCGTGCCGCAGCCGGAGGTCGACCCCGGCGTGACGAAGGCAACCCCCGGCGGCGTCGCGATCCCGCCGGGCAAGGCCGTCAAGCCGCCCCCGCCGCCGCCGAGCGGCGGCCAGGGCTTTGACCCCAACAAGTACGTCCCGACGCCGACCCCTCCGCCGCCGCCCGAGCAGCCGGCGGAGCAGGTGGCCACCCCGCCGCCGTGATGACCCGGCGGCGAGCCGCTGCTAGGCTCGTGCGCAATGGCGAAAGAAGAGAAAGTCGAGTTCGAGGGCGAGGTCATCGAGGCCCTGCCCAACGCGATGTTCCGCGTGAAGCTCGACAACGATCACACGGTGCTCGGGCACGTCGCGGGGAAGATGCGCCGCTTCCGCATCCGCATCCTTCCCGGTGACCGTGTGCGCGTCGAGTTGTCGCCCTACGACCTCGACCGCGCCCGCATCGTCTACCGCCACCGCTAGAGCTTCGCCGATCACCGCCAGGCGGCGTCCTCGGATCGCTCGAAATGCTGACGCATTCCTTCGGATCCTGCGTCCTTGCCTGGCGGCGCCGGCAAAGCTCTAGAACGCTTGGATGAGTTCGACCTGATCGCAGCGCTGCGCGAGCGCTTCGACGCGCCGCCCGACCGCGTGATCGTCGGCAGCGGCGACGACGCGGCCGTTGTCCGCGCCCGCGCGTTCAGCGTCACCTCGACCGACGCGATGGTCGACGGCGTGCACTTCCGCCTCGGCGCCGGCGCGAGCGCCGCCGACGCCGGCCATCGCGCGCTGGCCGGCGCCCTGTCGGACCTCGCCGCGATGGGCGCCGAGCCGGGCGAGGCCTATGTCGTCGTAGGTCTGCCGCCGGGCTTCGCGCGCGCCGACGCGCTCGCGCTCGCCGACGCGATGAGCGCGCTCGCGCGTGACTGCGCGGTGACGGTGATCGGCGGCGACGTGACGCGCGCGCCCGTGCTGACGCTGGCCGTGACGGTCGTCGGCTGGGCCGACGACGCGGCCGCGCTCGTGCGCCGCGACGGCGCGCGGCCCGGCGACCTCGTCGCCGTCACCGGGACGCTCGGCGCGGCCGGCGCCGGCCTGGCGATCCTCGACGGCCGCGCGAGCGGCCCCGACGAGCTCGTCGCGCGCCACCTGCGCCCGCGCCCGCGCCTGGCGGAGGGGCGAGCGCTCGCCGCCGCCGGCGCGCACGCGCTGATCGACCTCTCCGATGGCCTGGCCTCCGACGCCGTGCACGTCGCGCGCGCGAGCGGCGTGACGCTGGCGATCGACCTCGAGGCGCTGCCGCTCGCCGACGGCGTCGCCGGCGTCGCGGCGCAGCTCGGCGTGCCCGCGTGGGAGCTCGCCGCCGGGGCGGGCGAGGACTACGAGCTGTGCGCGTGCCTGGACCGCGACAGCCGCGCGGCGGTTCAGTCGGCCGTCGGCCTGACGTGCATCGGCAGCGTGCAGCCGGGCCCGCCGGAGGCGGTGTTCAGCGCGGGCGGCAGGAGCATCGACGTGCGCGGATTCCACCACCGCCTGTAGCTGACCGCGTGGCGCAGCAGCGCCGCCGCGACCGTCACCGGGTCGACGTCGTAGTCCGAGCGCTGGATGCGCGCCTTGAGTTCGTGCAGTCGCATGTCACGGTCGCTATCGAACGAGTCGGCCATTGGCTTGAGAGCTTGGCACTCGCCGTCCACGTCTGTCATACGACCGCCGCCCCGCGAGCCTGCGCGCCGACGAGCCGCGCGAACACGACGATCCGCTTGGCGGCGCTGTAGAGCGGGTGACAGGCCGACAGCACGAGCCGGTCGTAGCCGACGCGCTTGATGACCGACACCTCCGTCGGCGGCACGATCCGGCTGCGCTGCACCGCGTACGTGAAGCGGCCGTAGGGCATGTCGATCGTGATCCGGTCGCCGGGCTTGAGCTGGTCGATCTTGCGAAACGGCGCGAGGTAGGTCGTGCGGTGCCCGGCGATCGCGGTCGTCCCCGGCGCGCCCGGGAACGGGACCTGGTCGTAGATGCCCGGCCCCTTGCGCAGCGACACCGTGTCGGTGCCGGCGACGACGACGAAGTTCGCGCCGATCTTCGGGATCCGGATGCGCCCGACCGCGCTCCCCGGCCGGGCCGTCGTCCGTAGCCGCCGCGCGAGGAACGCCATCCGCCGCTGCTCGCTGCGCAGCGCCTCGAGCGCCGCGAGCTCGACGGCGCTTGGGCGTTTGAGCTCGAGCTCGTGCAGGTCGTCGTCGAGTCGCCCCTGGACGTAGTTGGCGTAGACGGCGGAGATCGGCTCCTGCCAGAGGATCGTCAGCGCCGCGTCGGCGATCATCAGCACACCGGCGACGATCAGCACGGTCGAGAGCGCGCGTAGCGGGCGTCGCATGCCGCTCACCTCCGCAACGCCGACTCGGTCCCGCCCAGCGACCCGGGACCGGCGTAGGTCTTCGGCCCGCGGACCGTGATCGGGATCTCGGCCTCGTCGTCGTCCTCGCGCCCGCGCGCCGCGATCAGCAGCGCCGCCGTGCCGCAGCCCGCCAGCAGGCACCACAGCAGCAGACTCAGCGCCGACACGTGGCCGCCCGCGACGAGCACCAGCCCCGTCCACAGCGCCTCGACCATCGCCAGCCCGAGCGACAACGCGAGCCCGCGCAGAACGAGCAGCAGCGGCAGCGCGCCGGCGGCCACCACGACGAGGCCGAGCGCGCGCCGCAGCCGGAACTCGGGCGCCAGCGCGAACAGCCAGATGTGCAGCGCCGGGATGACGAGCGCCGCCGCGTAGGGGTTCGTGATCCAGACGCAGATCGTCGCGAGCAGCGCGAGCAGCACCACGACGATGCCGGCGCCGGGCTCGGCCGGGTCCCCGGTGGCGCGCGTCCAGGACAGCGCGCGCGGGCGCAGCCAGACCCAGCCGAGGACGAAGATGAGCCCGACCGCCAGCAGCGCCGGCGTCTGCACCGGCAGCGCCTCCGGGCGCGCCGCCGTCCCCGGCGCGGTGATGAGCCCGGTCGCGCCGAGCGCGAGCGCGAACAGCGTGGCGAGCACGAACGGCAGCGCTGTCACGAGCGTCCAGCGCACCCAGATCAGCACCGGCTCGCGGCGGCGCAGCAGCGCCGCGAGCGCGTCCGTCGCCGTGATCGCGACCGCCAGCAGCAGCGTCCCGGTGAACAGGCGCACCGCCCAGCCGGGGATGACCTTGCGGCTCGTCAGCAGGTCGCTGCTCGTCGCCTCGGGGTTCAGCGGGTGGTTCTGCGGCGCGGCGTCGAGGACGGTGATCGTCCGCAGCGTCGCGCGCCCGAACGCCTGCAGACGCGCGCGAGAGATCGGCGCGTTCGCCGGCGGCGGGCGGTCGCCGCCGATCGACAGCAGCACCGCGGGCAGTCCCTGCTCGAGCAGCGCGCCCTGCTCGCCGTACGTCACCGGCAGCGCGAAGCGCGCGAACTGGCTCAGCGCGCGGGGTGGCCCGGAGCCCGAGCCGGTCTCGACGCGCACGGACTCCTGCAGCGTCGAGCGCAGGCGCAGCGGCGATCCGCCGAGCGCGTCCGACCAGGGCGTGACGAGCGGCGCGCGGACGTTGCGCGACGCGAGGTCGCCCAGCACGATCACGGCGCCGACCGGCTGGCCGCGCAGCTGTCGGGCGAGCGCCTTGGCGCCGGCCGCACCGCCGGTGGCGCCGCTCGTCGAGACGAGCGTCAGCGTGCGCCGCGTCTGTCGCGGCGCGCCGAAGACCCGCGCAAGCTCCAGCAGCGCGGCGGTCCCGGACAGTTCGGCCTCGGCGCGCCGGCCGGCGGCGTCGCGGTGTGCGACGACGACGATCCGCTCGTCGATCGTCCCGGTGCGCTCGGCGATGATCGTCCGCAGGCGGCGCTTGCCGTCGATCGTCTTGGCGTCCGTGGCCACGTCGCGCACGCGAAAGCCCGCCGCCTTCGTCTCGGCCGCGACCTCGTCGGCGAGCCGCTCGTCACCGCGCGAGCCGGGCCGGCGGTCGGGGAAGCGGGCGGCGAGGCTGTCGGCGCCGCCGTAGGCGCTGTCGAACGCGCGGTTGCCCGCGAACGCGTCGGGCGCGATCGGCGTGCGCAGCGGGCGCGGCCGGTTCTCGACGGAGAACGCCAGCAGCACGAGCGCGAAGAGGACCGGAAGCAGCGCCGCCCGGTAGATGCGCGGGTCGACCATTCTCGTCGTCACACTATTGGGGATGGTGGATCGCGCTCCCCGCATCCTGCTGGTGGACGATGAGCACGCGATCCAGACGCTGCTCTCCTACCCCCTGCGCAAGGACGGCTACGAGGTCGTCCAGGCGACCGACGGGCGCGCCGCGCTCGACCGCTTCTCGGAGGGCAGCTACGACCTCGTCGTGCTCGACCTCATGCTCCCGCAGGTCGACGGCCTCGAGGTCTGCCGCCGGATCCGGGCGCGCAGCACGGTGCCGATCATCATGCTCACCGCGCGCGCGGAGGAGATCGACAAGGTCGTCGGCCTCGAGCTCGGCGCCGACGACTACATCACCAAGCCGTTCTCGATGCGCGAGTTCCGCAGCCGCGTGAAGGCGGCGCTGCGGCGCGCCGACATGCAGCCGCACGACAGCGCTCCGACCGGCGACGGCCCGCTCGACGTCGCCGGCCTGCGGATCGACTTCGACAAGCGCTCGGTGCGGGTGCGCGACGCGGCGGTGCAGACGACGTTCGTCGAGTTCGAGATCCTCGCCGCGCTCGCGAGCCACCCGGGCCGCGTCTACACGCGCGAGATGCTGCTGACGCGCATCTGGGGCGACGCCGCCTACCGCGACCCGCGGACGATCGACGTTCACATCCGCCACCTGCGCGAGAAGCTCGAGCTCGACGCCAAGCAGCCGGAGTACCTGTTCACCGTCCGCGGCGTCGGCTACCGCTTCCGCGACTCCGACGCCTGACGGGACGGCGGTCATGCGAACGCCGTCGGTACGCACCCGCCTGACGATCCTGTCCTTTGCGGTGACGCTCGTCGCCGTCGCGGCGATCCTCTTCTACGTCGCGCCGCAGCTGGAGTCCTCGCTGCGCGAGCAGAAGCTGCGCTCGCTGACAGCGACGGCCAAGGCGTTCACGCCGCTCATCGCCCAGCTCGTGCGCCGCAACGGCTCGGCGGACGACATCAACAACCTCGTCGCGCAGATCAGCGAGCGCTCGAACACGCGCGTGACGCTGCTGTCGATCGGCGACGGCACCGAAGGCCTGCAACCGGCGATCTTCTCGGACTCGACCTCGCAGGTGGAGATCAAAGACCTGCACTTCGCGGTCGCCGCACGCGCCGCGCGGACCGGACGCGTCGAGACCGCCACCGAGAACTCCGACGAGGCCGAGCTCGCCGAGGCGGCGGTGCCGATCCGCGACGAGGGGACCGTCAGCCGCGTGTCGGTCTTCTCGACGCCGCTGTCGGACGTGCAGGGCAACGTCGCGACGATCCGCCGCCAGATCCTCGTCGCGGGCGGGCTCGGCGTGCTGCTGGCGCTGCTCGGCGGCTTCGTCGTCTCGCGCTCGATCGCGCGGCGCGTCAAGCAGCTCGAGCGCGGCGCCGAGAAGGTCGCGGCCGGCGACCTGACCGCGGTCTTCCCGACTGGGCGCAACGACGAGCTCGGCCAGCTCGCGCGCGCCCTGAACGACATGCAGCGCCAGCTCGTGCGCCTGGAGTCCGCGCGGCGTCGCTTCATCGCGACCGCCTCGCACGAGCTGCGCACGCCGATCTTCTCGCTCGGCGGCTTCCTCGAGCTGCTCGAGGACGAGGACCTCGACGACGAGACGCGCCGCGAGTTCGTCGCCGTCGTGCGCGAGCAGGTCGCGCGGCTGGGCAAGCTCGCGACCGACCTGCTGGACCTCTCGCGCCTGGAGGCCGGCTCGCTTGAGCTGCGCCCGGAGGAGACCGACCTCGCCGGTCTGACGCGCGCGGTCACGTCGGAGTTCGCGCCCGCGGTCGACAAGCACGCCTCGACGCTCGAGCTGCGCCTCGGCGACGAGCCGCTGCACGCCAACTGCGACCCCGAGCGCGTCGCGCAGGTGCTGCGGATCCTCATCGACAACGCGCTGACGCACACCCCGCCGGGAACCGGCGTCGTCGTCAGCGCCGAACGCGACAACGGCGCAGTGCGGGTGGCCGTGCGCGACGACGGGCCGGGGATCGGCGCCGACGCGGCGGCGCGCGTCTTCGAGCCGTTCTTCACCTCCGACGACGCGCAGGGCTCGGGCCTGGGACTGGCGATCGCGCGCGAGCTCGTCGAGCGCATGCGCGGCTCGCTGGACGTCGACACCGCGCCCGGTCGCACGACGTTCTCGCTCGAGCTGCCCGCGTAGTCCTCGTCCGTAGACTCACGTTGGCGGGTAAGCCGCCGCTGCAATCGTGACCGCCCCGGCCCCATTGGAACCCACCGACCCGACGTCCAACGGCTCGTCCTCGGCCGCGCCGCTGGTGCTCGTCTCCAACCGCGGGCCGGTGACGTTCGACGTCGACGGCTCGTTCACGCGCGGCACCGGCGGCCTCGTGACGGCCCTCACCGGCCTGGCGTCGCACCGCGACGCGGTCTGGATCGCGTCGGCGATGACCGAGGGCGACGTGCGCAAGTCGCGCGAGCGCAACGGCCGGGCGTTCGTCGTCGACACGCCGGCCGGCGAGTTCCACGTCCGCCTCGTCGTCTCCGAGGCCGAGGCCTACGACCGCTTCTACAACGTCGTCGCCAACCCGATGCTGTGGTTCATCCAGCACTACCTCTGGGATCTGTCCAACGCGCCGGACATCCGCGAGAACGAGGTGGCGGCCTTCGACGAGGGTTACAAGGTCGTCAACAGCGATCTCGCGACCGCCGTCCTGGAGCAGATCGAGGACGAGCGCGAGCCGGTCGTGATGGTCCACGACTACCACCTCTACACGCTGCCGGCGATCGTCCGCGCGGCGCGCCCCGACGTCTTCTTGCACCATTTCATCCACATCCCGTGGACGCAGCCCGACGCCTGGCGGGTGCTGCCGCGGCGCATGCGCAACGAGATCTACGAGGGCGTGCTGGCCAACGACATCATCGGCTTCCACACGCGCTCGTACCGCTGGAACTTCCTGCAGTGCTGCCGCGACCTGCTCGACCTCGAGGTCGACTTCCAGCGCGGCGTCGTGCACCACGACGACCGCGAGACGTGGGTGCGCGCCTACCCGCTGCCGATCGACTACGAGGCGACCCGCAAGGTCGCGCGCAGCGCACGGACGCAGGAGTTCGAGGAGGAGCTGCTGCGCCGCCGGCGCGACCACATCATCCTGCGCGTCGACCGTGCCGACCTGTCGAAGAACGTCCTGCGCGGCTTCACCGCCTTCGATCAGTTCCTCGGCGAGCATCCGGAGTTCGCCGAGCGCGTGACGTTCATCGCGCAGCTCATGCCCTCGCGGATGGACGTGCCCGAGTACCAGGAGTACCTCGAGCGCATCGAGGCGCTCGTGGCGATCGTCAACCACCGCCACGGGACGCCGGACTGGATGCCGATCCAGCTCAAGCTGCGCGACGACCTCGAGGAGGCGGTCGCGGCCTACAAGCACTACGACGTCATGATCGTCAACGCGATGTTCGACGGCATGAACCTCGTCGCCAAGGAGGGGCCGGTCGTCAACGAGCGCAACGGCGTCTCGATCCTGTCGGAGAACACCGGTGCGCACGAGGAGCTCGGCGAGTACGCGCTGAGCGTCAACCCGTTCGACATCAAGGACACCGCGGACATGATCTACCGGGCGCTGACGATGAGCCCGGAGGAGCGCGAGCGCCGGTCGCACGGGCTCAAGGACGCGGTCACCGCGCGCGACCCGGGCATGTGGATCGACGACCAGCTCGCCGACATCCGCGCGAAGGCCGCCGCGATGGCGCGCGACGCGTAGCGCCTCGGACGCGGTCAGCCGAACTCGTCGCGGAACTCGGGGGCGGTCGTGGCTTGCCGGCGTGGTGCCGGTCTCGGCCGCGGCGACCGGCGCGGGGGCGCGGGCGGGGCCGGGTGGGGAGGTCGCGCCAGCGGTGGACGTGGCGCTCGTGCGGGCCCGCGTGGCGCGGGCGCTTGCCGTGGCGGCCGCTGTGGCGGCCGGTGGCGCCGGCGCGCAACGGCGCGCCGCCTGGCCGCGGCTGGGCGCTTGCGGGCACGCGGCGCGTGCGGATGCGAGCGGCGGATCGGCCCGAGAACCGGCGGTGGCGGCGGGCTCACGGTGCGCGCGGGCGGTGAAGTCACAGGCGCGCGCGGCGGCGCGACCGGCACGGCGGCGCTTGGCGGCAGGGCCGGCGGCGGCGGGCGCAGGTGCGGCCATGCGACGATCAGCGCGGCGAGTCCCGCGAGCCCGGCGGCGCGCGCGACGTTGCCCCAGCGGACGCGGGCGCGAAGCGGCGGTGGCCGGTCAGGTCGCATGCCCTCGATAGGGCGCGCGGGCGAGCATTCGCCCCCCGACCGCTATCATCCGCCGCCGCGGCGCTCCCGCGTTCTCGCCATGCCTGCCCACGATCCTCTCTACGACCTCGTCCTCATGCTGGACAGCGCCGCTCCCGACGAGCAGCGCACGAAGGTGCTCGAGCACGTCGAGCGGACCATCCTCGCGGGCGGCGAGATCACCAACCAGCAGGACTGGGGCGCGCGCCAGACCGCGTACGAGATCGGTCACAAGACCGACGCCGAGTATCACCTGCTGCAGTTCCACATCGCCACGCGCGAGGTGCTCGAGACGCTGCAGCGCACGCTGCGGATCGCCGACGGCGTGATCCGCTTTCGCATCATCAAGCTCGCACCGGGCACGCCGGCACCGCCGGCCAGTCGCCCCGAGCCGCGCCCGACGGGGATCGGCGAGCCGGCCGCGGAGGCGCCCGTCGCTCCCGCCGAGCCGGCCGCTCCCGCCGAGCCCGCGACGCCTGCCGAAGCCGTCGCCTGAGCGCCACTTCGTGTCAGAAGGCCGCGCTTGCGCGCGACCCTGTCACTTAAGTGCGGAGATTGCGGCGTGCCGGGCGAGTTGGTCCGATGCCGCATCTAGACTCGCTCGCCGATCGTTCGTTCCCGAAGGAGGAGGCCGCAGATGGCCGCGACCAACATCAACCGCGTCGTTCTGACCGGCAATCTCACCACCGACCCGGAGCTGCGCTCGCTGCCGGGCAGCGGGACGTCCGTGTGCAAGCTGCGCCTTGCCTGCAACACGCGCCGCAAGGGCGCGGGCGGTGACTGGGAGGACAAGCCCAACTACTTCGACATCACCGTCTGGGGAGCGCAGGGCGAGAACTGCGCCCGCTACCTCAGCAAGGGCCGGCCGGTCGCCATCGACGGCCGCCTGGAGTGGCGCGAGTGGCAGGACGGGCAGGGCAACAAGCGCCAGTCGGTGGAGATCATCGCCGACTCGGTGCAGTTCCTCGGCGGCCGCGACGACAGCAGTGGCGGCCAGTCCAACGGCTTCACGGCACGCTCCGACGTTCCCGCGAACACCGACGACTTCCAGCCCGTGCCGACGGGCGGCGGCAGCAGCGCCGCCGACGACGACATCCCCTTCTAGGGCTCCAGCGGGGCAGCCGCCGGGTGGCTTGCGCGCGGTCCGTGCCACAATGACGGGCCGCGCGCAACGCTCGCGCGCGAACTCACACCCCGACACAAGGACTTTCGTCAGTGGCAAAGCAGCGCAACCGTGGCAAGCCCACGCGCCGACGTGACAAGAAGGGCGGTCCCGGCAGCGGCCGGCGCAAGCCGTGCCCGTACTGCAAGGAGAAGATCGAGCAGGCCGACTACAAGGACACGGCCACGCTGCGCAAGTTCATCTCCGAGAAGGGCAAGATCCGCTCGCGGCGCATCACCGGGGCCTGCCGGCGCCACCAGAGCCAGATCGCCCGTGCCGTCAAGCGCGCGCGTGAGCTGGCGCTGCTGCCCTACGTCAACGAGGGCGGGCGCGACGACGCCGAGCGCGAGGGTCGCGGCGGTCGCGGCGGTCGCGGGCGCGACGACCGCTAGCCATGCCCTCAGCCATCCTGCTGCAGGACGTCGAGCACCTCGGCGAGCGCGGGGCCGTCGTCGACGTCTCCAAGGGCTACCTGCGCAACTACCTCATTCCGCGCAAGCTCGCCCAGCCGGCCACGCCCGGCGCGCTCGAGGAGGCGCGCCGCCGCGCCGACTCCGCCGGCCGCGCGCAGCAACTGGCGCTGCAGAAGGCGACCGAGGACGCCGACGTGCTGAGCCGCACCGTGCTCACGATCAGCCAGCAGGCCGGCGATGACGGCCGCCTGTTCGGCTCGGTCACCAACCAGGACATCGCCGATGCGATCGCGGAGGCCCGCGGGCTGACCGTCGACCGCCGCAAGATCCATCTCGACGAGCCGATCAAGAACGTCGGCACCTACGTCGTCGTCGTCGAGATCGCCGAGGGCGTCACCGCCTCGGTGAAGACGATGGTCGTCGAGCGAAAGTAGTCGCGCTGCCGCTCGCCGGGTTCGCGGACACGGCCTGGGGCGTCATCGGCGTCGTCGGTGGAGCGGCGGCGATCTTCGTGCTCGCGCACTTCGCGGGAGCCGGTCACGCCGACCGCGATGCCGAGGACGCCGCCCGCGAGTACTTCGACGAGCACGGGCGCTGGCCCGACGACGACCCGGCGTGACGCGGGCGCCGCGGGCGCAGGACTCCGAGCTGCTCGCGCTTCGCCTGCGGGCGCAGCGGCTGATCGGGCCGCCGGCGACCGACGCCGCCGAGCTCGTTGGCGCGTTGGGCGCCGTGCAGGCGCAGGACCCTGTCGCGGCTGGGCTCGCGCTGCGGGCGCGCAGCCGCGGGCTGAGTCGCAGCGACGTCGAGCGCGCGCGCGACGCCGAGCGACGCGTCGTCTGGACCTGGGCGCTGCGCGGCACCCTGCACCTCGTCGCCGCGCAGGACGTCGGCTGGATGCTCGGGCTCCTGGGTCCCGTGTTCGCGGCGGCCGGGCGCCGCCGCCGGCTCGCGCTCGGGCTCGACGACGAGCTCTGCGAGCGCGCGCTCGTCGCGCTGCGCGCGATCCTGGCCGAGGAGGGGCCGCTGACGCGAGCGCAGCTCGTCGAGCGGCTGGCGCAGCGCGGGGTCGCGATCGACGCTGCCGGGCAGGCGCCCGCGCACCTCGTCCTGCTCGCGGCGCTGCGCGGCGTCGTCTGCCGGATCGGTCCGCCCGAGCAGCCGCGCTACACGCTGCTGGACGACTGGCTCGGAGCGCCACCGCGCGCGCTCGACGAGGACGCCGCGCTCGCCGAGCTCACTCGCCGCCACCTCGCGGCCCACGGCCCGGCGACGCCCGCCGACCTCGCGGCCTGGTCGGGCGCCGGCCTGCGCCGCGCGCGGCGCGGCTTCGAGCTCATCGCCGGCGAACTGCGCGAGCTGACGAGCGCCGCCGGACCGGCGTGGACGCTGGCCGGCGCCGCGCGCCCCGCCCGCTCGCGGCCGCGGCCCGCGCTGCTCGGCCACTTCGATCCCTACCTGCTCGGCTGGGCGAGCCGCGACGCGGTGCTCGACGCGCGCTTCGCGCGGCGTATCCAGGCCGGCGGCGGATTCATCGCGCCGGCGCTGCTCGTTGACGGGCGGGTCGCGGGGAGCTGGAGGCGCGAGCAGCGCGGAGCGCGCCTCGACGTCACGCTGGAGCCGTTCGCGCCGCTCGCCGACGAGGTCCTCGGCGCGCTCGAGCGCGAGGCCGCCGGCGTCGCCCGCTTCCTCGGCTTCCGTCCGGACCTCATGCGAACATCTGTTCGGTCATGACCTCCGTTCGCCCCCGAAAGGCTTCTGCCGCACACAGCGGGAACGCTGCTCGTCGCGGGCCTGCCGGCGACCTACCCTGACCCAGGCCTTGAGCAGCTATCCCGACTCCGCACCCCCCGCGCGGCCACCGGCGCAGATCGCGACGGGCGTCGCGCCGCCGCACTCGCTGGAGGCCGAGCAGTCGGTGCTCGGCGGCATCCTGCTGTCGGACCGGGCGATGTACGGGCTGGTCATCGAGGAGGGCCTGAAGCCCGAGGACTTCTACCGCGAGCGCCACCGGCTCATCTACGAGGCGATGCTCGCGCTGTACCGCGACAGCGAGCCGATCGACGTGCTGACCGTCAGCGAGCATCTGCGCAGCACCGGCAAGCTCGAGGAGACCGGCGGCAAGGGGGCGATCGACGAGCTGACCGGCGGCGTGCCCGGCCTCGGCGGGATCCGCCGCTACGCCCAGATCGTCCGCGAGCACGCGCTCATGCGGCGGCTGCTGAGCACGACCTACGAGATCCAGGCGTCGGTCCTCAACCACGCGGCGGCGCCGCGCGAGCTCGTCGAGCAGGCCGAGCGAGCGATGCTCGAGGTCGCCCACGACGACCGCAAGAAGGACTTCCGCTCGATCGAGGAGATCCTCGACGACGAGCTGAAGAAGATGGAGAAGCTCTCACGCGAGCACACGTCGCTGACCGGCACGCCCTCGGGCTTCCGCGACCTCGACGAGATCACCGGCGGCTTTCAACCGGGCAACCTCATCATCATCGCCGCGCGCCCGTCGATGGGGAAGTCGGCGCTCGTCACGAACATGGCCGAGAACGCGTCGATCGAGCACGGCCGGCCGGTCGCGCTGTTCTCGCTGGAGATGTCGGAGTCCGAGCTCGCGCAGCGGTTCGTCGCGTCGCAGGCGCGGATCAAGGGCGACGAGCTGCGCAAGGGCCGCGTCGCCGATACGAAGTGGCCGAAGATCCTCGAGGCCTCGGCGCGCCTGGCCGCGGCGCCGCTGTACATCGACGACTCCTCGGACGTCGGCATCCTCGAGATCCGCGCCAAGGCGCGCCGCCTGCACCAGCAGTCGCCGCTGGGGATGATCATCGTCGACTACCTGCAGCTGCTGCGCCCCGACGGGCGGGTGGAGTCGCGCGTCGAGCAGGTCGGCCAGATGAGCCGCGGGCTGAAGATCCTCGCGCGCGAGCTCGACGTGCCGGTCATCGCGCTGTCGCAGCTCAGCCGCGCCGTCGAATCGCGGACCGACAAGCGCCCGATCCTGTCCGATCTACGTGAAAGTGGACAAATAGAACAGGATGCCGACCTCGTCGCGTTCATCTACCGCGAGGAGTACTACGACAAGGAGTCCGAGCGGGCCGGGATCGCGGACATCATCATCGCCAAGCACCGCAACGGCGCCCTCGGCGACGTCGAGCTGACGTTCGCCAAGGAGTATCCGAAGTTCCTGAACTACACCTCGCCGGAGCGCTATGGGTAGGCGGCACTACGACTCACCACGGCAGCCGGCCTCAGCAACCGCGCCGGCACCGCGGCGCGACGGTTGACCGCCGCGCTAGCCTGCGCCGCTGTGCCTCCCATCACGTCGCAGCGACCGCGGACCGTCGAGGCGCTCTTCTCGCCCTACGAGTGCGCGGAGATCCGCCGCGAGATCGATGCGTCGCACAAGGAGCAGGCGGAGGTGTGGCTCGGGCACGAGTTCGGCGTCGTGCCGGAGAGCCGGCTCGGGCAGATCGCCCTGCTCTCCCAGAACACCGAGCGCTACATCCACGAGCGCCTGTGGGAGGTCGTTCCGCAGCTGGCCGAGATCTACGGCTACCAGGTCGCCGACCTCAGCGAGGTCACCGCGCTGACGTACCGGCGCGGCGATCACTTCGCCGCCCATTCCGACGGCGGCGTGAGCGTCGACAACGAGGGCGAGGTGCCGCAGGTCGCGCGCCGGCGCGTCTCGCTCGTCGTCGCGCTCAACGACGGCACGGGCGAGCACGCCGAGTTCAGCGGCGGCGAGCTGCGCGTCTATCCGCGCACGCCGCCCGGCGAGCAACCCGCCGCGACCGACGAGATCGTCGAGCTGCACTGCCGCACCGGCCTGCTCATCGCCTTCCCGTCGCCGATGGTCCACCAGGTGATGCCGGTGGCGAGCGGCTGTCGCTACTCGCTGGCGCTGTGGGCGCTGGCCGGCGCCTGAGCGCGGTTCTCGTCGGAGATTGCGAGCAGCCCATGCGCGCGCCGGCCGCGCGCGCCGCGGCGTGTCCTACCCTGACCCGGTGGACGAGCGCTGCCCCTTCGACCTCTGCGACGGCACCGGCTTCGTCGTCGACGAGGCCACCAACGACGCCCGCGACTGCCGCTGCCGCGCGCAGCGCGTCAGCCGCGCCCGTGCACGCTCGCTCAGCGGCGTCATCCCGCGCAAATACCGCGGCGTGTCGTTCGACCGCCCGCCGGTGACCGAGATCGCCGCGCCGGTCACCGCCGCCGTGCGCCGCTACGTCGCGCGGATCGACGACAACCTCGCCGCCGGGCGCGGGCTGTGGTTCGTCGGCTCCGTCGGCACCGGCAAGACGACGCTCGCGATGCTCGTCTCGCGCCACGCGCTGGAGGCCGGCCACAGCGTCGCGATCTACTCGCTGCCGCGGCTGCTGGCCGAGATCCGCACGACCTTCGGCGACGAGCGCAGCGGCTCCTACGTCGACCTGCTCGACCGGCTGACGTCCGTCGACCTGCTGCACATCGACGACGTCGGCGCCGAAAAGACGAGCGACTGGGTGCTCGAGCAGCTCTACGCGATCGTCAACGCCCGCTACGAGGAGGAGCGCTCGATCACGATCACGACGAACCTCGAGCGCGACGAGCTCGCCGAGCAGATCAACGAGCGAACCGTGTCGCGGCTGGAGGAGATGTGCGAGGTCCTGCCGCTGTGGGGCGCGGACGCCCGCCAGGAGGCGGCGCGCCGGGCGCTCGGCGCGTAGTAGCGCGCGCGGCCCACCTACACTGCACTGCGCATGCCGGGAATCTGCATCGTCGGCGCCCAGTGGGGCGATGAGGGCAAGGGCAAGGTCGTCGACCTGCTCGCCGAGCGCGCGGACGCGATCGTGCGCTTCCAGGGCGGCAACAACGCCGGCCACACGATCATCCGCGACGGCGAGGTCTTCAAGTTCCACCTCATCCCGTCGGGGATCCTCTATCCCGGCAAGCGCTGCATCATCGGCAACGGCGTGGTCATCGACCCGCGCGTGCTCACCGACGAGCTCGACGCGCTGCGCACCCGGCGGATCGACACGAGCGGGCTGCGGATCAGCGCCAACGCGCATGTGATCATGCCCTACCACCTGCTGCTCGACACGGCCGGCGAGACGAAGCTCGGCAAGCTGCAGATCGGCACGACGCGGCGCGGCATCGGCCCGGCCTACGCCGACAAGGCCGCCCGGCTGGGCATCCGCATGCAGGACCTGCTCGACGAGAAGATCCTCAAGACGAAGATCACCGCCGCGATCGACCCCAAGCGCCTGAGCCTGCGGCCCTACGCCAAGGACCCGGCGCTGGACCTGCAGTCGATGACCGAGGCCTACCTGACGCTCGGCCATCGCCTGGAGCGCCACATCGCCGACACCGCGCGGATCGTCTGGGACGCGCTCGACGACAACAAGCTCGTCCTCTACGAGGGCGCCCAGGGCGCGCTGCTGGACATCGACCACGGCACCTATCCGTTCGTCACCTCCTCGAACCCGATCGCCGGTGCGGCCTGCGTCGGGGCGGGCGTCGGCCCGAAGGACATCCACGAGGTCTGGGGCGTCGCCAAGGCCTACGTCACGCGCGTGGGCTCCGGCCCGTTTCCGACCGAGCTCGACGACGAGGTCGGCGAGGAGATCCGCACCCGCGGCGGCGAGTTCGGCACGACGACCGGCCGCGCGCGCCGGACCGGCTGGCTCGACATCCCGGCCTTGCGCTACGCGTCTCGCATCAACGGCCTGACGTCGCTGGCGATCACGAAGCTCGACGTGCTCTCGGGCTTCGAGCGCATCAAGGTCGCCACGAGCTACAGCGGCCCCGACGATGCGCACTTCGCCGACTTCCCCTACCACCAGTCGGTGCTGCACCACTCGCGCGGCGAGTACATCGAGCTCGAGGGCTGGACTGAGGACATCAGCCAGGCGCGCAGCCCGTCGGACCTGCCGGCGGCCGCCCGCGACTACCTGGACTTCATCGCCGAGCAGGTCAACGTGCCGGTCGTGCTCGTCGGTGTCGGCCCGGGCCGCGACCAGATCATCTGGATGCAGGACCAGCCGCAGCTGAAGATCGCGGCGGCGCGGGCGGCGTAGGCACCGCCGCCGCTCGGGTCAGGTCCAGCGCTCGAGCAGATCCTCGTCGGGCACGTCGCGGACCATCCGCGCGGGCACGCCCATGACGACCTTGCGCGGCGGGACGTCGGTCGTCACGACCGCGCCCGCCGCGACGAACGCCTCCTCGCCGATCTCGACGTCCGGCAGCAGGACCGCGCCGCCGCCGACGCGGCACGCCCGCCGCAGCGTCGCGCCGCGCAGCGGCACGCCCTTGGGGTGGCGACCCATGTGATCGTCGTTGGTCGTCATCGCGCAGGGGCCGAAGAAGACGTCGTCCTCGATGACGCTGAAGGCCGTGATGTAGCCCTGCGACTGGATCCGCACGCGCGCGCCGATGACCACGTCGTTGTCGACGCCGGTCGCGCGGCCGACGACGGTGCCGGGCCCGATCGTCGTGCGCTCGCGCACGAAGGCCTGGTCACCGACGATCGCGCCGGCGCCGATCTGCGTGCCCGCGAACACGACCGCCTGGGCGCCGATGACGACGCCCGCCTCGAGCACGAGTGCCTCGAGCTCCCCGCGCGCGGCCGTCGAGCGCGCGCCAAGCTTCGGCGTCTTGCCGAGCACCGCGCCGTCGCCGATCGCGCAGTCGTCGCCGATGACGACGCCGTCGTGGACGACGACGTTCGCGCCGAACGTCACGCGCTCTCCGACGGAGGCGGTCGGGCTCAGCACGAGGCCGGCGGCGCTGGCGGCATCCGTCATGGATCGGGAGCCTAGCCGTCGCCGCCGTGCGCCTCGTGTTCGCCCGTGTCACTCCTCCCCGGCGGCCTGACGCGCGGCGACCCGCTCGCCCAGCTGGGCCATGACGTCGGGATCGCGCAGCGTCGTGACGTCGCCGAGCTCGCGGCCCTCGGCGATGTCACGCAGCAGGCGGCGCATGATCTTCCCGGAGCGCGTCTTGGGCAGGTCGTCGGCCCAGATGATCCGCTTGGGCCGGGCGAGCTTGCCGATCCGCTGCGCGACGTGCTCGCGAACCTCGGCGACGAGCTCGTCGGTGCCCTCCAGATCGCCCTCGAGCGTCACGAACGCCGTGATCGCCTGGCCGGTGTCCTCGTCGGCCTGCCCGATGACCGCCGCCTCCGCGACCTTCGCGTGCGAGACGATCGCCGACTCGATCTCGGCGGTCGACATCCGGTGCCCGGACACGTTGATGACGTCGTCGACGCGCCCGATGACCGACACGTAGCCGTCGTCGTCGCGCTTGGCGGCGTCGCCGACGAGGTATGTCGTGCGGTCCCACTTGGAGAAGTAGGTCTCGATGAAGCGGTTGTCGTCGCGATACAGCGTGCGCAGCATCGAGGGCCACGGCTTGCGGATCGCCAGCAGCCCCTGCGTCCCGTCGGGGACCTCGTTGCCATCGTCGTCGAGGACCGCGACGTCGATCCCCGGCAGCGGCGTCCCGGCCACGCCGGGCTTGGCGCGCTGGGCCCCGGGCAGCGTCGTCACCATGATCGCCCCGGTCTCGGTCTGCCACCAGGTGTCGACGATCGGGCAATCCTCGCCGCCGACGACCTTCCAGTACCACAGCCAGGCCTTCGGGTTGATCGGCTCGCCGACGCTGCCCAGCAGCCGCAGCCGCGAGAGGTCGAAGCGCTCGACGTGCTCGACGCCCCACTTGATGCACGCGCGGATCGCCGTGGGCGCCGTGTAGAAGAGCGTCACGCCGTAGCGCTCGCACAGCTCCCACCAGATGCCGCGGTGCGGGTAGTCCGGCGCACCCTCGTACATGACCGAGGTCGCCCCGTTGCAGAGCGGGCCATACACGATGTAGGAGTGCCCTGTGACCCAGCCGACGTCCGCCGAGCACCAGTAGACGTCCTCCTCGGGCTTGAGGTCGAAGACGTGCTTGTGCGTCCACGCGACCTGCGTGAGATAGCCGCCTGTCGTGTGCAGGATGCCCTTCGGCTTTGCCGTCGAGCCGCTCGTGTAGAGGACGTAGAGCGGGTGCTCGGCGTCCAGCGGCTCGGCCGGGCAGTCCTCGGCGGCGGCCTCGACGAGCTCGTGGTACCAGGCGTCCTTGTCCGCCATCGGCGCGTCGTTGTCGACGTGCGCGACGACGATGCACGGCAGGTCGGGCATGACCTCGTCGACGGCCTGCTTGATCGGCGCCACGCGTCCCTTGCGCCGCGCGCCGTCGACCGTGACGAGCAGCTTCGCGTCGCTGAACTGCATGCGCTCGCGCACGGCCTCAGGGCTGAAGCCGCCGAAGACGACGTTGTGGACGGCGCCGATCCGCGCGCACGCGAGCATCGCCACGACGACCTCCGGGATCATCGGCAAGAAGATCCCGACGACGTCGCCCTTCTCGACGCCACGGTCCTTCAGCGCGTTGGCGAAGCGCTGGACGTCGGCCAGCAGCCCGGCGTACGTGATGTCGCGCGTCTCGCCCTCCTCGCCGTGCCAGTGAAACGCGACGCGCTCACCGCGGCCGGCCTCCACGTGACGGTCCAGGCAGTTGTGGGCGACGTTGATCTTGCCGCCGACGAACCACTTGTAGAACGGCGGGTCGGAGTCGTCCAGGACGGTGTCCCACTCCTCGAACCAGTCCAGCGCCCCCGCCTGCTCGGCCCAGTAGGCGACCGGGTCCGCGGGCGCGCTGCGCTCGGTGACGAGCGCAGCGCCCGCGAAGGACTCCGGCGGATCGAAGGACTCGACGTCCAGCAGCTGCTCGAGCTGGCGCTCGAGGGCCTCCTGATCGATCGCCATTCGCGCCTCCTAGCGGCGCCCGAGCGGGCCCACGGGCATGACGGTCCGGCCGAACGTCGAGTTCGTCACGGCCGCGAACGACGCGTACCAGGCCGCCGCCGCCGTCGCGATGCCGATGTAGCCGCCGAGCTTGACGATGTTCGCGTGCCCGCCGGCGTTGCCGATGCCGAGCACGAAGAACGTCGTCGCCAGCAGGAAGAAGACGAGGGCGATCGCCGACGTCGTCCGCAGCGACGCGATGAACATGTAGGCGGTGAAGATGCCCCAGGCGATGAGGAACAGGCCGACGGCGTGGCCCGCGTCGCTCGCCGGGACCGACTTCTCGTAGAACTGCACGAACGCCCAGAAGCTCAGCCAGAACGCGCCGTAGCTCGTGAAGGCGACGGCGCCGAACGTGTTGCCGGTGCGGAACTCCCACATGCCGGCGAGCAGCTGTGCAAGACCGCCGTAGGCCAGTGCGAGACCGAAGACCACCGGCTCGCCGCCTGCGCCGATGAAGCCCGCGTTGAACATCGAGAGCACGAACGTCGTCAGAGCGAACGCTGCGAGCCCGAGCGGACCGGGATCGGCGATCGGTGTCGGGACGAACTGCACGCGCTCCCCTGCCGTCATTCCGCGCGTGGGGTCGCGCTCGAGCCGGTTTTCCCTTGGGATTGACGAAGTCTCCACGTGGAGCCTCCTTCGCGTTGGGTGAATGTGCCGACTGCCACTTACCCGTGGCGCGTTCGCGCTACGCGGCCGGCGTCCGATTGCTGACCATGCGGCCGTCCGTCAGCGACGCGCGAGACGCGTGATCGCCTGTGCGACCCGGTCGCCGGCATGCCCGTCGCCGTACAGCTCGGGCCGTTCTGCGGGCGGCTCGCGCTCGATCGCCGCGCGCGCTGCGTCGGCGTCGAGGTCGACGAGGACGTTCCAGCCGCTGTCGACGGTCTCGACCCACTCGGTGACGTCGCGCAGCGTCACGCACGGCACGCCGGCGAGGTAGGCCTCCTTCTGCACCCCGCCGGAGTCCGTCAGCACGGCGTGCGCCCGCGTCAGCAGCGAGGTGAACGCCAGGTATCCCAGCGGCGGCAGGACGACTGTCCCGGCGGCGAGGCGCTCCAGCAGGCCCGCGGCGTCCAGCCGCGCTCGCGTGCGCGGGTGCAGCGGCGCCACCACCACGACGTCGAGCGACAGCAGCAGGTCGACGAGCGCGGCGAGGCGCGCCGGGTCGTCGACGGTCCCCGCGCGGTGGGCGGTGGCCAGGACGTACTCGCCCGGCCGCACGCCGGCGTCGTGCAGCGGCGCGTCGTCGGCGCGCGCGCGCGGCGCGAGCAGGTGGGCGACGTCGACCATGACGTCGCCGACGATCTCGACGTCGCCCGCGACGCCCTCGCGCTCGAGGTTCGCCGCCGCCACCTCGGAGGGCACGAGCAGCAGATCCGCGACGTGGTCGGTCAGCACGCGGTTGAGCTCCTCGGGCATCGCGCGGTCGAAGGAACGCATGCCGGCCTCGACGTGGGCGACCGCGATCCGCGCCTGCGCGGCCGCGAGCGCGCCGGCGAGTGTCGAGTTCGTGTCGCCGTAGACGAGCACCGCGTCGGGCGCCTGCTCGGCCAGCAGCGGACCGAGCGCGGCGAGCATTCGCGCGGTCTGCTCGGTGTTCGTGCCGCCCCCGAGGCCGAGCTCGATCTCCGGCGCCGGCACGTCGAGCTCACGGGTGAAGATCGTCGACAGCTCGTCGTCGTAGTGCTGGCCGGTGTGGACGAGCAGCTCCTCGTGCGCGGCGCGCAGCGGTCCCGACACGGCGGCCGCCTTGACGAACTGCGGGCGGTTGCCGATGACCGTGACGATCTTCACTGCGGCTGGCGCGCCAGCTCCGCGTCGATGTGCTCGCGCACGCGGATCGTGGCGTCCAGCGTGAGCGGTCCGGGCACGGCTGCGACGGGCGTGCCGTCGATCGAGCGCACCGGGTGCACCTCGCGCAGCGAGGAGGCAAGGAACGCCTCCTCGATCACGGCCAGGTCGTCGAGCGTCGTCACGCGCTCCTGCACGTCGGTGGTCGCGAACAGGACGCGGCGCGTGATCGAGTCCAGGATGCGGTCCGACAGCGGCGGCGTGTAGAGCGCGCCGTCGAGCGCGTAGACGAACGACGTCGTCGGCGCCTCCAGCACGCGGCCGTGCGGCGAGACGAGCAGCGCCTCGTCGGCGCCGGCCTCCTTCGCCAGGCGCGACGCCAGCATGTTGGCCGCGTAGGACAGCGACTTGACGCCGTCGAGCACGCGCGTTGGCGAGTACGTGATCGTCGCCAGCGCGACCGTGTCGGGCAGCTCCTTCATCGGCTCGACGAGGCCGATGCGACGCCCGCCGCGGGTGACGACGAGGCGCAGACAGCCGTCGGCCGGCTCAACCTCGGCGAGGATCGCGCGCACGTCGGCGCGCAGGTCGTCGAGATCGAGTGGCAAGCGGATCGCCGCGGCGCTGCGCGCCATCCGCTCAAGGTGCGGCTCCAGGCCGAACGGCCGACCGTCGTAGAGGCGCACGACCTCGAAGACGCCGTCGCCGCGCAGCAGCCCCTCGTCGGTGACGGGGATCTGCGCGCGCTCGGGGTCCATGAGCTCGCCATCGAGGATCGCGCGGATCGGCTGCATCGCAGCCTGCAGGTTAGCCCCGCGCGCGGCTCAGCGAGGAGCGAGGTAGCTGTGGCCCGCCGGGACCCGGACGAACTTGCCGGTGCGCAGGTTCTTGACGGTGACGATGCCGCGCCGGACGCGCGTGAGCGTCCCGTCGCAGCGCTCCTCGGTCAGCCAGCGCGTGCCCTGTACCGTCGCGGCGCTCTCGTGACCCCTCGTGCGGAAGCGGCCCTTGCCGTCGCCCCACAGGCGCGAGGCGACGCGCTTGGAGCGCTTACGCTTCGTCGCCGCGCTGCGTGCCACGAGGCCGTCGTCGCCGGCGGCCGCGGCGCGCGCGGCGACCGCGGCCGTGCGCGTGCGCGTGCTGCTCGTGCCGCAGATCCGCGCGAAGCGCGGGCTGCGCAGGATGATGTCGGTCACGACGTTCGTCCCGCGCGGCTGGCGCACGACGAACTCGCCGTCGAAGAACTTCGCGTTCTGCGTCGCGCCGCGCCTCGTGAAGGCCGTCGTCAGCGAGGCGGTGCCGTTCGTCGCGTCGACGATCGTGCCGAGCGGGATGTTCTCCCCGAGCGCCGCGACGCTGTGCTCGTTGCTGCCCGGCACGGTGACGGTGACCGTGCCCGACAGCGTGCGAATGATCGCGCTCTGGCCGTTGACCGCCGGCGCGGGGCCCGGCTCGAAGTCATACGTCGTCGGCCCGCTGCCCGTATCGATCGTCAGGGCGTCGACGTTGCCGTCGAACGTGTCGGCTGCGTTGACGACGCCGGACGCGACGCTGAGGCCGCCATTGCGCGCAGACGTGTTGACGATCCGCGCGTTCGGCGCGGCCGCGACGATTGCGTCCAGCGACTTGACGCCGGCGCCCGGGGTCGATCCGGCGAGCCCGTTGACGCTCCACCAGCCGCCGTGGCGCGCGTCCCACGTCTGCCATGTCGCGAGCTGAATCGGGGACTGGACCGGCACCCCGAACGCGATGCCGTTTTGGTAGACGGGCTCGAAGATGAGCTGGTCGTCGGGCGTCCCGTTGCCGTCGAGATCGAGCGTCAGCCGCAAAAACGGGAACTGCGCGCCGTTGGTCTTGGTGACGTACGTCGCGTACGTCAGGGCGCTGATCGCACTCAGCGGCGTGCCGCCGAACGCGCTTGTGTGCAACAGCGCGCTGCCGTCGCCCGCGCCCGGCGCCGTGGCGAGCCGTGCGCTGCCGACTCCCGCGGGTTCGCCGGTGGGGCCTTCGACGAACGTCACCCCGCCGGCGCCGGCGGGGAGATCGTTGCCCGCGGCGTCCACCAGCAGCGGCTGCCAGATGCCGAGATCGGCAGGGGCAACCGTCGTCACCGCGGCCTGAGCGGAGGTCACGCCCAGCACCATCGAGGCCGATACGACGAGCACGACGCCGATCCCGCGCACTGCAATCCCTTCCATGGACACCCAGTTTCCGGCGTAGCGTACCCCGCCGCGGCGCGCGCGCAAGTGCGATCCGCGACCGACAGCTCGCCGCGCTCGACCGATGCGGCGCTCGTAGACGCTGCGCGTGCCACGAGGAGTGTGCTGTTGCGGGGCTGATTTCCAATAGGTCTGTGTGCACGTGGTGCCCACGCGCGGGAGCGACCGTGCGCTCGGTCAGGGACGGCCGGGGGCGCCGGGGCCAGGCGTGACGGCGGCTGTGACGCCGGCGCCCTTGGGCGGCGTGACGCTGGCGCCCGCCGGGGAGACGGGCGGCTGGGGCGACGCGGCCGCGGCGGGCCGTGTCGCGGCCGCTTTGGAGGGCGTGGCCGCCGGGCGTCTGGCGGGGAGCGTCGCGGGCTTGCGCGACCTCGTCGCCGCCTTTGCCTTTGCCTTCGCCGTCGCGGCGCGCTTGCGGCCTGTTGCCGCGGCCGACGTGCCGCGGCTGGAGACCGAAGGCCTGCTGCCGGGGGTCGTCGCGGGCCGTCCGCTTTCCGCCGGCCGGCCCGTGGCTGCCGGCGGCGACGCGGGCCTGGTGGGATGCGTGGCCCCGCCCGCCGGCGCGGTCGCGGGCTGCTTCGCCGCGACGCTCGCGGAGCGGTGGATCGCGCCGGTCGGCGACACCGTGGCCGATGTGCCGGTCGCCGCCGCGGGACGCGTTGTCACGGCGGCGGGTGCCGGCACCGTGGCGCCGGAGCCGCCCGTCGTGCCGCCCGCATGGCGGACCGCCGGGACGACGTACGCGGCGCCGCCGCCGAGCGTGGCGGTGACCGCGACGACCGCCGCCGCCTTGGCGCCCAGCGTGAGCCCGGTCGCGGCCTTCGTGCCGCCGGCGACGCCGGCCGCGAGCCCTCCGCCGGCGCTGCCGCCGCCAATGCCGCCGCCGATGCCGAGGCCGCCGTGCAGCATCGCCGCCGCCGCTGCGAGGGGCAGCGGCGGGATCATCGCGTTCAGCTGCGCCGGCCGCGCGTGCAGCGCGACCTCGAAGTCGCGGCAGCCCCCGCAACCGCGCAGGTGCGCGCGCATCCGCGCGCCGCGCAGAACGCGGCGGTCGCCGTCCGACAGCGCGCGGCGAATCTCGTCACAGCTCATCGCGCGCCCCTCCTGCATCGCCTGCAGCGCGCAGCGCGCCTCGTAGACGCTCTGCTTGACGGCCGCCGCGCTCGTCCCGAGCGCCGTCGCGACCTCCGCGAACTCGAGGTCGCCGAGCTCGCGCATCAGCAGCGCCGCGCGCTGGCGCTCGGTGAGCTCGCCGAGGTCGGCGGTCAGGTCGCGAAGCTCCTGGCGCGAATCGATCAAGCCTGCCGCCGCCGGATCGCTGACAGCCGCCGCGGCATCCAGCTCGGCGTCCGCGCGGCGCACGCGCAGCAGCGAGATCGACTCGTTGTGCGCGACGCGGTACAGCCACGGCCGCAGCGCGATCTCGCGCGTCTCCCCGGGTAGCGAGCGCAGCGCCTTGACCATCGTGTTCTGCAGCGCGTCGGCGGCGTCGTGGGCGTTGCCGACGATCGAGAAGCAGTAGCGATGCAGCGCCTGGTGATAGCGCTCGAAGATCTCCGCGATCGCCGCCTCGCTGCCGGACGCCGCCAGCCGGGCAAGACGCGCGTCGGACGCGCGCCGCAGCAGGAGCGGACGAGGGGCGAAGGCCCCCACGAGTGGGGTGCTCACGGATTGCATGCACTGTTCATCGACAACGCGAGGCCAGTCCCAAAGTCAGGAGCTTATGACCGCACGAGCGCACGTTCGGCGCTCGGCGTCGCGCGCAGCCAGCCGGGCCCAAACGCAGCAGGACCGCCCGCCTGTCGGCGGACGGTCCCGGTGAACCGAAGCTGCGAGACGCGGTCAGGAGGTGGGCTCGTCCAGCGCCGCCTTGAGCTTCGCGGCGGCCGAGACGCAGCGGCTGAACGGCGTGCCCTTCTCGCCCTTGACGTGCTTCTTGCTCATCGTCTTGCAGGCGGTCGTCGGGTTGCTCGTCTGCCCGCTGGCGAGCTTCGCCATCGCCGTGACGCACTGGCTGAACGGCGTGCCCTTCTGGCCGGCGACGTGCTTCTTGCTCTGGCCCTGGCAGAACTTGCCGTACGCCTTGCCCTTGGCGGACGCGCTCGCGCCCGGGCCCGGGGTGACCGGCGTCGTCGGCGCCGCAGGCGTCGTCGGCGTCGCCGGCTTGTGGGCGGTGCCCTGGTTGCTGGGCGGAGCAGCGAGGGCGGGAACGGCCGACAGCGCGAGCACGGCGGCAAGCGCGGCGGTCTTCTTCATCGAAAAGCTCATGTGGTGACTCCTACGGCGACTGGGCGGCCTCGGCTCGAGGTCCCGGGTTTTGCGCCCCTGCCTCACAGCAGGTTTGCCTTTCACGCGAGGTCATCGCTCGAGCCTGAAACGACGGCGCGGCGTCGCGGTAAGGAGCTATCGGACAAACGTCCGCGATCGCCCTGCGATGACCTGCTTGGCGCACACCGCCTGGTCGAGCTCGTTGAGCGCCCCCGACTCGGCGCCGCGATGGCGAACGCCTCGGCAACCAGGGCGCGGGCGTCCGGGCGCGGGTCGTAGTGCAGCTACCTGGCTCGCTGAGTACTCGCGGTTGGGCGGCGCGCGAGACGAACGCGTGGTGACGGTGCGCGCGGCGCTCGCGACCGAAGATCGTGGTTGCGTCCACGATGCCATCGCGGTGGCGCCCGCGGATAGTCGATGGCAGCTCGCCAAACCCACCTGTCCGGCGAGCGTCGGCTACCTACCAGGAGGACCGTCATGCGCAGCACACGCACCCGCTTCACTCGAATCGTCCGCATCACGCTTGCCACGATCGCACTGACAGCGTGCACAGTCGCCTCGGCTGAGGCGGCCACCAACGTGTGGGTCGGTGTACCCGGTACCGGGGGCGCCGTCGGCAGCGCCGTCATCACCCGGGCCTCCTTCGGCTCCTTCTCCTCCAGCGCCTCCGGACTGGTCTACGTGAGGACCAGCGGATGCGCCACGATGCAGTACGCCCCGTACGCCATCTTCGCGGCCGATGGCGGGTGGAACAACACCGCGGCGGTGTGCAACGGCGAGGCTTTCCAGCACAGTGGGATCCGAAGCTTGGAATTCACGTGACTTGAAGTCGCGGC
>JADMIO011270872.1_pt1 | contig 70220 bp, 96 predicted proteins | sample 8958161 | NCBI WGS metagenome assembly JADMIO01 (sample SAMN16585339, study PRJNA669376) | soil metagenome | isolation source: Crop rotation soil | place: USA: Cullars Rotation, Alabama | collected 2011 | reverse complement strand
GCCGCGACTTCAAGTCACGTGAATTCCAAGCTTCGGATCCCACTGTGCTGGAAAGAAGCCCCTCTCCAGTGGGTTGTCCAGGCATGGGTCAAGACAGAGACCACAACTCTGTATGCCAAGTCTATTAACTTGGAAGGGATTGTCCAACACGTCACATGGAATAACGAAGGCGCACCCTCTGTAGGGGTTCAGCATATGCCGGGAGATGTCAGAACAATTCCTTTTGCTTGGATGAATGCGAAGGAGAAATTGCTGATTACAGAGCCGGTGCGCGTACATTTTTATACTCTTCTGAAAGAGGAATCTTCCGCGCCGACTCCGATGGATCATTATCTCGGCGTGGTCACGACAGAATCGATCGGAAAAGGAAGCGTGATCACTTGGAGAGTGTATTTCGATACAAAAGGTTGGAGCCCTATGGCGAGCATCATGTCGGCTCAACTTAAAAGGCTCTTGGAGAAAGGCCTTCAGTCTTGGATTGATGAGTATGGCGGAGGGTTAATTCCAATCGAAGTCCACAATTGAGTTTTGTTTGGTGGTCGGGTCTGTATATAAACTGTCCCCGTCACGCCTGGACGCGTAGCTTCGTCAGGCGGATGCGGGAAATCTACTGACTTTATTCAAACCCCATCGAGAGGAAGACAGCCAAGACTCTCCCGAAAGTGTCAGAGCGTGAGTGCGTTCGAATGTCCCTTAACACGCTGAGCGTTGAACGGTGCGAACTCTCTAAGAAATAGGCATTCAAAAATACAAATCATCCGGCCTAGATTTGAGTGGGAAGAACATTTTGCCGCGAAAACATCGCTGCGTTGGCTGTGCCGGATGCGCGGCGGCCCCCAGCGCGCATCCCCCTGAGCCCTACCCGGAGCGTGAAGCCTCTTAGTCCTTCGTGTTTACCTCATTCCTTCCCGATGATGGTGAGTATGTCCTCCAATCGGAGGGCTTCGCCTGGTGTGAGCGTAAGAAATTCCACCCCAAACTGCTCACTCCCTACCCACCGCACCTGCGCCACCTCCACTTCGATGGGCGTCTGGTTGGCGCCTGGGAAGATCAGCACGTGGAGATTATCGCCGTTCTGGACAGGTGTCATGCTGTGGATGGCGCGCACCCCTGACGTGACAGGTTGACGGCCGTGCCATCCCACTCCGGACCCGTGGACGACACCGAGGAGGATAATTCCACCGGAAAGCGTCGCCAGCTCCTAAGTTCAGTCGTTTCGCGAGGGGATGAAGAGTGCATGGGCGGATCTGATGGGTGGGCTCTTGATCCCCTCCTCTTCTCTGTACTCACACCCCGGCGCGACGCACTTCCAGTACGTTTCCTCATGGAGTTTTTCAAGACTCCCGCCAGTGTTCCTGAGAGTTTGAGCGGTGTATCGGTGCAGGCTCATCTTCAAGCACTTCGGACATAGTCGAGCTTCTGCCATGTCAACACCTGCAGAGCTAGGTATGGTCGGAGGGTGATATTGTAGAAACAACGCGAACGATGGTGCAAGGGAGGCAAGGGCATGGTTGCCATACCATATTGTCCGACGTATGCTCCCACTCACTTTTCCACTAGGGAAGAGGAGGTCCGATGCTTGGAAAGAATAAGATTCGATTCTGGCTACTATGTCCTACGTGCATGCTTATCGCCTCGATGAGTGGTTGCGTAACCTTGACCCCCGAACAACAGGCCCAGCTAGACAAGGTTGCGTCTCGGAAAGTTACCTGCACGAAAGGCGACGATTGCGACGTGAAGTGGAGAAGAGCGCTGACCTGGGTAAGTCGAAACTCACGGAAACTTCAGATGCGGGGTGACAGCATCATTGACACCTTCATTCCGGTTAACCAGTCCGCCGCAAGCAATTTTCTTGTGAGCAAGGTTCCCCTTGGGAACGGCGTCTATGAAATCACGATAATCACTGGATGCGACAACTTGCGGGGATGCGTACCGAACGCAACGCAGTTAAGGGCAAGTTTTAATAGGTTTGTTCTTGGCGATTCAAATACGCCCTGACATCCATATGCTCAAATCTTCGCACGTTGGGCCACCATCTTCGACACCTCCTCCACGTATTGGCTCACAATCCACAGTTCACTTCGGAAAGCGGCGGCTGTGCGAAGGTCGGATCGAGTCGCCTTGAGTCTTCTGAGACGAAGACCGACGAGGCTCCGACCGATGCTCCGGCAGCTTCGCTATCGAGGCCAGAGCACAAGGGGATGGAACGGTCCGAGGCACATTGCACTCCCGATTGCGCAGGGAACTGCTGTGCGCAAGAATTGGACAACAGTTGCGATCGCAACTGTTGCTCTTTGGTCACCACGTAAGGTCGACGACATTCCCATTGAGGGGTGCGAAAGGATGCTGCGCAACCTGTAAAGGGCTGTCCAATTCTCTCGGCCACTGGTGCCGACAGTTCTGATTCACACAGGCCCATAGGTGCAAAGCTGGGACGGTCAGCTTCCGGCCCGAGACGGTCCAGCTCATGGTCGGTTCGGCATGATGGGTCAGGCATTTTGGGCAGGTCATCATTTGTCCCTCCTCCAACGAAATTTAAAGGAGAATATCACTGGAGGATATGGAGAGGACTAGGAACGTCCCTAGTTTTTAGAGAGGGCTGAAAACCAGGAAGGCTCGAACGAGTTCCTGCTATAAGAGCAATACGCATGAGGGATAAATATGGCCCGCACCTATGATGAGCTCATGGCGGAGTATGAATTCCCGATCTCTATGGGCGTGGTGCCGACAACATGGAACCCTGATGCCGTCACATCGAGAATCATTCCCTTGCTGAGAAAGTGCCGAGTGCTTAACGACCCATAGGTGATTATCGAATTTGCTCAAGTGTTCTCCAAATCGAGGAAACAGGTGGAAGTTTTCTCAGCAGGAGGCGCATCATGAGCACAACACGAAAGGAGTCGGTGTATCAGCCCGTTTTCCCGCAGTCGTTGCGGCCAAGTTCTGGGGCGTTTTTGTTTAGCTTGGCTATTCTGCCACAGTTTAAGGAAGCAAACTGATCACGGGCGAACCCCTGAAATATACAACCCACTGATGTATATACGTAGTTCCTTTCAGTTCAACCCGGCACTAAGCTTGCTGGGTACCATCTGAATTGGGTGCCAATGAGGGCACTATCATTTAACATTAATTAATAAGGGAGATATTTTATGAAGAGCATATTGATGGCAATCATGGCAGTAGCAGTAGCAGTGACATTCAGCGCTCCTTCTTTTGCCGGTGACGAGAAGAAGAAGGATGAGAAGGGCGGAAAGTACGTCGAGACGTATGGTGATGAGAAGAAGAAGGATGAGAAAGGTGGCAAGTACGTCGATACCTTCGGCGAGGAAAAGAAGAAGGACGACAAGGGCGGCAAGTAATCGCCGTCCTTTGGCAACTCTAGGTCAAGGGGTCTTCTGCTTTCTGCAGAAGGCCCCGCCGTCGTTGAGAATCGGCTCCAAGATCAGGTCTCTCCCAGCCATCTGTGTTCACATCGCAGAGATGTATCGACTCCATCCCAAAGTTCGGGCTTTCAAAGTGGCCCTTTGCTATGGCGTATTCGCTCGTGACCCGAGAAGGTTTGGGGAATACGGTTCCTTCGGCATCTGTCCGACAAACGCGATCCAAGCGGTGCAGGATATGGCTCGCCGACTCGAGGGGAGTTGATGCGGCCCCCCGGGGGAGAAGACCGCTCCTTTAATCTAGGGCATCGGGTAGATTGCTACTGCGGCAATAGTGAATCTAGGGTTCGGTTGGTCGGTCCTTCGCTGATACCAAGCCACACCCACGCCGTACTTAAACCATAGAACACGATAACCGGCACCAAGCCTTGAAAGAGCGCCGCTTTGTCAAATGCCTCTGTACCCACCTGAAGAAGCTGGGGAAATAAAGACGAAGAAGACGGCTGACAGATCACGATTGCATCGGTCTGGCATTAGCCACCGGCAGAACCAGCCAGCAGCTTCTGTCGGATGCGTGTGAGATACGTGGACATGAAATGCTCTGGCACATCCTGAATACTGAGGTTCTTCAAGTTATTCCAGAATGAAAATACCGACAGAAGTTCCGCCTGGTGTTCTGTATACAAGCGGTAGGTCGAACCCTCTTCCAGCACGACCTCCGGGCCGAAGTGTTGATACGGACCTTCGTCTAACACGGCAAACAACTCGAAGGGCGGCAGCAAGGGCACGGGGTCGTTGTCGTTCACAAAGCGGAGCAACGGCAGCGTGCGATATTTCCTGGCCCCGTCGCTGTTCGTGACTTTCGGTTGGCCGAAGGTCATCGTCTGTCCGAGCTTGAACCCATCCTCCTTCAACAACATGAGTACGATGACTGCGGCGCCTCCGCCGAAACTATGTCCAGTGACTCGGGTTTCATAGTCCGTCTTCAGAAGCGGCTTCGCGAACTGGTACACCTGAAGTGCCGCGTCCGCAAATCCCTTATGGAGCGGGATCTGCAATCGGGACTCCACGACCTTGTTGTAATCCACATCCAATCGTATGTTGATCAGGCTTGAGGTGCCGCGAACTACGATCCACTGCACACGCTTGGCATCATCCATCTCCACATAGGCCTTTATTCCGATCGAAAGAGGAGGACTGATACTAATGCGCACCCCGGCGCCGCTCTGCTTCTGAATGGTTACGTCCTGTTCATACGCGAGCGCCGCCCGCTGGGCATACTGAAGCACCTGGGTGAAGTTCGGCGGCGTTGGAGGCGAAAAGACAGGTGGCTTCTTTTTCCCGCACGAGGATATGCTCATCACTCCTAGCACCAAGACGCCCAGTATTAAAGCATCCCGAATGGCGAAAGATCGAGCCGTCGGCTTCCTGCGACTTCGCTCTGTCCATGAGAGGAAGGTTGTCATAATTGATAGTCAACACCTGAGCGCAGGAGAAGGACAGGCATCACATTCATAATTCGATACTGAGCCTCGCAAACTAGTCCCGCGCATAGTAGCAGTGATGGGCACCACGGGTCCTAGTAAATACCCTAGCTATCGCCTCCGACCGGCTTTTGTCGAAGCCCATCTGAACTTAGGTCTCTTGTATCATGACGATGAGAACCTGAAAGACGCCGAGGCCTGTTATCGCCGGGCCGTGCGCTATGGTCCCGCATGGACCCTGCCGCATTTCAATTTGGCCATAGTGCTCGAGGATCAGGACGATAGACGTGGAGCCATCGTCGCCTACCAGGAGGCGCTGAAATCAGACCCCCCTTTCGGGACGCGCATGTGAACCTGGCACAGCTCTGAAGCGCTCGGACGTATGGGGGACGCCGTCCGACATTATGCCGCGGCCAAGCGTTGCAAAAAGACCCTGATCTGATGAGATACAGCCGGGCCATATGTTGTGTCAGCCAAGTGGGGGAACCTATTCGACTGAGGGCGGGTTTCGGAACTTGTAAACACATTTGAACAGGGAATCAAGGCAGACATGGAAGAACCATCGCCCATTCGACCAGAAATCCACGGCTTGAAAGCTATCTGTGCCGTACTTATCGCTCTCGACGGGCTTACCCCCGAGGAGTGCGAAGCCGTGGCCTCCACTGCTCGACCTCTGGAAAACATGCTTCCCAAATCCCAAGGCGAGACGCCGGCCGCTGACCCACGTCCCACTGATCGCGCAATGATGACCACGGCACAGGCCATCCGACTCCTCGAGCTGACCCACGATTCGCAGCTCCGATCGTGTAAGCACGAGCGGGATGCGCTCGCTACATAAGCGGAGACTATCCTGAAGTGCGCCCTCGGACCAGCTTCTTCTTCGCCACCGACGAATCGGACTCCAGAGCCGCTTGTCGTGCCTCGTAATCTTCGGACGAGGCGGGATCATCTTCCCATCGTTCATGATCGCGCTGGGCATATTTCTCGCCAAATGCTAAGGGCTCATTGTCGTGATACGTCACCCCTACGGCCTCTCCGATCTCGTCGACCCTATTCTGGTCCGGCGTGGGGGTCGAACCGCCAGGCGTTTCCTCCCCCGTCTCGATTCCCTGCTGTGAGACATCGGGATCACCCGCGCGCAAACGAGCCTCCTCTTTATCCAGCTCTTCGCGTCTGCCCGTCCGTTGAGCGGACGGCGTTTCTCTCCAATCCCAAGAGGGGCCTGCCGAAGGTGGACGTGTGCCGAATTCACGGCTGGTCTGCTCCCTATCTGCCATTGGATCTTTGTGGCCTTTCGATTTCATAGATCCCCCTTTCCACACATTAGAATGGTGTCCGGCTTCGTAGCGGACCAGGTCTTAACATAGGGGAAGAAAAGTGAAGACTGATACTGTGCAAGACCCTAAGAGGAACGAGCCAGATAATTGGATTGGTCAGCTTTCGCGTGTCCTGGAAGGCATCAAACGGCATCTCTTCTGCGAGGAAGGGGTCGCCCTCTTCGTCAAAGAGACCGGTCGCCTCCTGGCCGAACGCAACCGGCAAGGGCGTCCCGCTCTGGAACGGATGCAACAGCGGCTCACCGAAATGGACCGGGAGATCGCAAACATCATGACTGCGATCAAGCAAGGCCTGCTCACCGTCTCGACGAAGGTCGAGCTAGAGAAAGCAGAAGCGGAATGAGTCCATCTGGTCGAGCAACTTTCAGGGGGTGCCGCGAATGTGGACAAGGTAGCAACCCTCCTACCACGGACTAAGGAGCGCTATCAGGCTCTTCCAGATAACTTGAGCAATGTCCCTCCGCAACACATTGCAAAAGCGAGGGCGCAAATCCGCGAGCTTGTGGGAGAAATCCGGCTGATTCCATCCTCGGACGGCTACCTAGAAGCCGAGCTAGCGGGGCACTATGAAGGGCTGCTAAAGTTAGTAATTGGAAGAAAGTTAAATAATGTGGTTGCGGGGGATCGATTTTGGCGGCATTTCGAATCCCTCTGCGCATTGCTCTGAAGTAAGTGGAACCCAAATCAGGGTAGGGATTATTTGTCACTTCGTGCTATCAAAGTCGCCTCTTCTGCCATAAGAGTCAACGTGTCCATCTATGAGTCGTACATAATAGGGGAGTGTAAATCCATTGAACGCATGAGTAGCTGTTTCTGACAAAGAGTAATTGAGATACTCGGAGCGACCTTGTGCACTGATGCTAACCGGACTTCCCATAACGGCTATGACTTCTTCTTTTGACATGCCAAGGCGTACCCCACTAATTTTACCTGCTGAAGCACATCCCGCAGATAGAACGGCAACCAATGCAATGCAAATCAAGATTTTCATCGGTCTCTCCGTGTTATGAGGACAAGAAAACGTATACGCGGTGAAGTGGGAAGTGCAGAGCGAACAACCTCCTGGGGAAGCCCATTTTAGAGGGACACAAACCAAGGCGCAAGAGCCAGCTTAGTTCGTAAGGGTTGTAGGAGTCGCGAGGGCTCGATTTTACCGGCATTTTCGGCTCCGCTCCGCATTGCCCTGAAGTGAGTGGAACCCAGCTCAATAATCAATACTTGTGAACGATTGGTTGAAAGGAGGAGATAAGCGGCAACTCATTGTTCGCCGTTGAATATCATTTGTTCAATATTCAATTGCTCCGGCCCTTATTAAGATCTGAGCGATTTCTGCACGATTGTTTCTTTTAGCATAGTCTAACGCAAAAAGACCCGTTGCTGCCCTATCATTGACATTTGCGCCTTTACTAATTAAGGCCCGTGTAACTTGCACATCGCCTTTCATGGATGCCACCATTAAGGGAGTAAAATCCATATCGTGCATAGAAGATTTAAGATTAGGGTCTGCACCATAGGAGAGTAAGAGCAGTGCAACGTCTGTGAACCCTTCATGTATTGAAAGGAGCAGCGGTGTATTGCCTTTGGCATTTCTAACATTTGGGTTAGCCCCCTCTTGCAATAGCAATTCCACCATCGGTTTCTTCCCGGCAATTGCAGCTGAAAATAATGCATCGAATCCTAGGCTGTCAGTTGCCTTAATGTCCGCACCGTTTCTTAATAATAGAGCTGCGGTGTCTAAGTGACCCTTTTCAGCTGCTGCGATTAAAGCCGGTGTGCGCTGTGTGTCAGTTGGAATCGCGTTCACATCAGCACCCGCTTTAATTAGAAGTTCAGCTATTTGCGCAAACCCATAATGTGACGCGAACATCAAAGAAGTTCTTCCGTGCGAGTTTCGGGCATTAGCATCGGCTCCATTTTCCAATAGCAGCTTTACAGTATCCGTGTGCCCCTCAGCCGCCGCTATCATCAAAGGAGTCCAGCCATCTCGATTTTTTTCGTTGATATCTTTACCGCTGGCCAGAAGAGATAGAACCTCTTGGTTATTGCCTCTATAGGCTGCTTTGTAAAGCACAGATGGGCCACAAGCATTCAAGCTTGCAACGATAGAGACGAGTAGTACTAGTTTCATCAATGACGACATCACTTCATCCCTGTGTTCAATAACGACACGTAGGGCGTGTTTGGCTATCTAGAAGCCATCATGCCGACCCCATTTGAAGGTATGCTCAAGCTGGTGAGTGGAATTAAAAATGCCGTTGGTTGCGGGGGCTCGATTTTGTCAAGATTTAACCCGTCGATGACCATTCCCTTGACAGCGTGAAATCTCGCTCTAGGACTGATCGTAGGGTATCTTCATCCCGGAAACATTGAGGATTTCACTGCATTGAGGGTACCAATCCCTGATGTTTTTAGGCCCACGATTCGGTTCCCACTGCCTTCATGGCACAAATTTCTTATGGCCGCTCAAGTCTCAGGTTGTCAAAGTAGGTCACGGCGTCGGATTTCGTCCAGAGTCCAACCAGTCCTTGTCCCTTGAAAGTATCGTCACAGAGGTCAAATATCGGCCGTTGGTCAAAGAAGACTTGGGCCTGGCACCCGTTCATCATGACCCGAAGGGTATGCCACTTTCGCAGATCAATGATCTGGTCAACATTCTTGAGCATGTGCCGCACCCCTTTGACCACTCGGTAAATCCTGATGTTTTGTTCCAAGGGATTGGCTCTAGCCAGATAGTAATTCCGGTCGTCGGTCGCACGCCAGATCAGGCCACCCCCCATATCGGCCTTTCCTCCAATCGGGAGCAACGAGACCTCTAGTTCCATGTCGGCCGATTCGGTTCCTTGAATCAGCACCACTTTATACGCATGCTCGGCCCCCTTTGGCATCAGCTGCGCGAGCACATTCGGCGGACTCTTGGCCCGATCAGTTGTGAGCACCTGCCAATCGCCGGCTGGCCTCCCGTCAAATAGGGTTGCAATCGAGAACTGAGTTGGAAGGGCTCCGGGTGAGGTCTGATCAAAGTTCCATTCAAGGGCGGGGCCAGCAGTTTCGGCCTCACTTGATCCTGTCCAGCCAGGGAGAAGTAGCGCAAGAATGACGCTCAGTCGGACCATGCCCGACGGGCTCATGATTCATACCTCCGTGTCGCTTGGCTTCACTGCTCACGTCGGGCCGCAGTGATCTCATGGCCCTATGTATTTATCCTCGGTTCATAGCATCGAGGCCCGCGCGCAACCCTTTCGCTACCTTCTCCGCGCTATCATTAGCCCAAAAATGCATGAAGTAGAGGTCCGGCGATACATGGACTAAATGGTTATGTAAGGCCGTTATCAAGATACCGTGTTCACTCAATGCTTTCGTCACACGATCCACATCGTCTCGCACCATGACAAAATCGCCGGTCGTGGCTACCTTGTTTTCTCCTCCTAATTGAAAATTGAACGCGGTCGCCATGCCCATGCTGGGCGGCATTGTGGCTCCAGCCATCTTGATGGGCTCGGGGCGAGGCACTGCGATGTGTAACACACCATCCTTGATCTTCCCCTTGTAGCCCAGTTCCTTCTGTATAAGTTCCGCATCAAAATTGGCTTCTTCATCACTAGCACTCATTGCCGCTCCCACAGCTCTAGGACTTGGGGGTCCTATCGGTGTTGCCGTAAGGACCAAGGCCTCTTTGAGATGCATCGCCATTTTGCCTGCATCCCCTTTGCCCTCAATGTGGAGATACATCACCCGTGGAATTTCACCGATCAAATGGTTGTGCAGGGCGCTGACTTCGATGCCTTCTTTTCGTAGCTTCGTAAATACTGGCCCTATCTCCTCCTCTGTTAAGACCAAATCTCCATTCAATATCGCGTCCTTTCCGTCTTGCTTAAAGGCGATCCAACTGCCGAGCGCAAACCCTGGTTTCAGATGGACGCCCTTCACCGAAACCGACAAATCTTTCCGCGGCAGCCCCACCTTATAAACTTCATCCTTTATCTCCCCTGGTTTGCCGATCGCTTGTTCAATGGCTTTGGTGTCAAGGGAAGGCGATGACTGGGCCTGCGCGTGAACAGGGGAAACCAAAAACAGCACGAGAGCTAACATGCTTGCCCCAATGTCTCCTGTGTTCATGGCATACCTCCTTCCGATTTTTCAACCACTGGAAATATGATATTGGCCATAACAGGACATGGTAACTACTGATACTGCCCCTAGTTTGAGGGAGCAGAATCAAAATAGACGACGTTTGTCTGCCATACCCAATGACGGACAAAACCGAGCGGTGAAAATTGCTGGAATGCCTCTTTTCTCCATAGGCCTTCACCGCCAGGTCACAGGGTGACGCCAGGCATTACCTGGCACGGCCAGCATACAGTTATTTGAGCCAGCAGAGCGGACTGAAATAAAAATAGAGTGAAAACATCGTCGACACCAGAGAAGGGTCCGTTCTTCTCAACGATTTTCTCTCGCCCGTTCAAGGATCAGTCTGGCGCGTGGCGCAACGGGACATCATTCGGTCTGAATGACCTGGAGGCCCTACTCACCGTCGCGCGTGAGGCCAAGGAATGGATCGCCGCTCATGCTATGAAACGCTGAGCGGTTTCATGGGAAATCTCCAGCCCTCTGGGGGCTTCCCTCACAGCTTCTCTCGTCAGCACGACCTGTACGCAGTAAATAGCGTTAAAAGACAAGCTAACTTATTCCCAGAAGTTGGGACGTCCTCTGTTCAGTGGGCTGCAGGAAGACTACTACTCGGGGGATGGGGCCGCGTCAGAAAGCAGTTGCTCTCTTCCTAGTGCGGTAATCTTCGCGGTAGTACCGTCAACACCATTGAACAAAAAACCGGACAAGATCAGACAAATCATTCACATCGTTCCTTATGCTTCAGGTGGCAAGAACCCCCCTCTAAAGGGGGGTGGCATACGTGATTCCGTCTGGGCTATCAATGACCATTTCCGACTGATGCCCGTCTAGAAACAGTTGCACCCGTGGCTGAATATGGCTAGGCACCAGCTTGCAGGGCTGGATGATCGGGGTTCAAGTCCCCGCGGGTGCTCCAAATGTCTCGCGGGCATGAAGGGGTGCGGAATGATCTCCTCGAAAGGCATTACCCCAATTCCATTATCCCAACATTGTTCAAGAATCTGAAGAAGTGCGAGCACTTGGAAACAGAAGCACGAAAGTCGGTTGCAGCCTTACCTAACACAACCTCGAACCTGACGGGTGGAAGCGGTGGTGTTATGGAACAGCCGGCATGATGTTTGGGCATGATGATATCTTTCGCCGATCCGGATGCCGTTGCCGGTTTGACCTGCGCGTGAGTGGGGGAGGGCCACGTTGCAATGGAATTCCGACAGGAGATGTTCCTCATGAACGGAGAGTTTCTGACTCCTCAGGACCCCAGATGGACGAAGTATTTGCAGACGTGCTGCCATGACTTCTATCACCTTCCGGAGTATGTGGCACTCTGCGCCAAGTATGAGGGCGCCACACCCGTTGCCTTCTACGCGGAGAATGAGGAGGCCGCGTTTCTGGCGCCGCTCTTGATTCGGCCTACTCCCAACATGAACGGATCTCTCGAGGGATGGTATGACGCAACGGCCCCCTATGGGTACCCGACTCCCCTTGTGAATCCGCCTCAGGCATCGGTAGAAGTTTTTCTGCAATCATTCCGATTTGCTGCGTCCCAACGTAGCCTGGTGACCGCTTTTTTCCGCTTGCACCCTTTCCTTCAGCTGAACCATGACTCCTTAGGGAAATTTGGACGGCTAGTACACCATGGACAGACCGTGTTCATCGATCTGTCGAAATCCGCTGAGGAAATTCGAGGAGAAGCCTCGCAGAATCATAAGCGAAATATTCGGAGATTGCTCAACTTAGGATTCACCGTGATCCTAGACGCGTGGGAGCTATTAAACGACTTCGCAACCATCTATTGGGCAACGATGCGACGGGTAGGAGCCATTGAGAATTATCTGTTTGCTGAGAACTACTTCAAGGACCTCCGAGCTGCGTTGAGGGAGCGGGTGCACCTCTGCTGTGTGCGGTCTCCAAAAGGCGACATCGCATCCGCCGGTTTGTTCATCGAAACGAATGGGATTGTTCAGTATCATTTAGGCGGAACAGCCGATGAGTATCTTGCCCTCGCGCCATCCAAACTTATGTTTGATTTCATGCCTCGCTGGGCCCATGGGAGGAAACACATCGTGTTTCATCTAGGAGGAGGTGTGGGTGCTGTTCAGGACCCTCTGTTTCAATTTAAGGCCGGGTTTTCGAAAGACCGTGCCGATTTTTTCACCTTCAGGATGATTCTTGACGAGGAAAAGTACCACCTTCTTAACCAGCTAGTTCAGGTACGATGCCCGGACCAGGATCCCACGGGAGGGCACTTCTTTCCAGAGTATCGCCAGCAGGTCCACATATCTCACAGGGCTGCGCCTCCAGTACCTTGACGTTCTTGATTGAGCAGCAGGACAGGCAACATGTGAGCGTGCAGCCAGAACGGTCGAACCCATGCGCTCCGCAGGGCCACCCATATTCAAAACAGATAAGCCCTCGGAGGTCTGGAGACTTTTCCTCCCAAGTGCGCGCCTCCATAGGACATTGCCAGTTTTTTAAGTAGAGACCCTACGTGTTCCTGGCGTGTTCTCTTTACAGCAAAATATGCCTAAATACGACTTAATTAACATGAGCAGAACCGAGCACAATACACAGAGCAAAGCCTCTCCCAGAGCGCTATTACGCTGTGTCGACTGTGACTTAAAGAGTGATATCTGAAAGGCTTAGGAAACCGCTGCTCTGTCAAAGTAGAGCTAGAGAACGCACTGTTGATGGCTTCGTTTCCTGCAACTCAGACAGAAGGGCCATCCTACGGAATGGGGGGAATAAGGGGGGCTTTCGTGGATAGATTGGGTTGCAACAAAGGCGCGAGGGCGCGAGGCTCGGAGGGTGAGATACAAAGCTTTAGCCTACTCGTCATCCTGATGATGACGACGATGTTTGGTCTTCTTTGCTTTCCGATATTCCCACGGAGGCTCAGCACTGCCGTCTTGCCAAAGACCACGATTCGAATGCCGGGCCGACCTTTCAAGCCGTTCTAGTGTAGGATCGTTGGAATACTTCCGATATTGCCATGCATGACCGCTTCGTACCATTTCTTGATTGAGGCTTCTGTCGTCTGGGAGAATGACCTCGCCCAGGGTTCTGCCGTACCTGTCTCGGCCATGCTCCTGCACCGTTACGTCCTCACCAAAAGCTAGACCCGAGGCTGCCCGTTTTGACGCCTTACCGAAGGCTTGGCTCTTCTCTGGAGCATCAATGCCGTGCAGGCGTATTCGTTCAGACCGTCCGTCATGCATCACGTCGATCGTATCGCCGTCGATGACGCCCACAACTTCACCGGAGAAGTCAGCGTTGACGTTCGAAGAGGCCAGGGAAAAAACAAGGATCAGAGGAAGAAGTAGATGCATCGTGTGTCCGATGTGAGTGATGTCTGCTCGCTATGAGTATGCAACCGTCAAGCCGGTCATAAGCACTCGGAAGAATTGAGAAGTGGTCTCAATGGTGGTGTGGCGTTTATGAAGATTGTGGCGAAAGGGCCTTAGTCATCATGGATGGAAGGGTAGAGTTTGGTCAAAGGCTAAAGGCTGTAACGCCAGCGCAGTTAAGACCGACCCTCATGTTACCGGACCGACCCTCGAGCATGGACTAGCCCGTTTATTCTATTGAGGGTAGCACTCCCAAGTAGGGAGCAGTACTCACGAGGTTTTTTTAAAATGGCTTAGACGGGTAGAGGCAAACTCCCATACCTTGAGGGAATTGGCGAGGATGCTGATGAGTGCGGCAAGGATGATGATTTCTGACATACCGACCGATTCAGTTGGAAGTGGGAGTGCGGGGGGGAGGCTTCCCGATTGATGACTAGTCAACCGGACCTCCCCAATTCATTCCAAGTTGCTCCTGTCACAGGGATGGGGACGGGATTGCTCTAGCTGGCGTAGTCTGCGCCGTGGCTAGAGTGTTCTCCCTTCCATCGGTCCACAACAAGACCCGCTCCGGACAAAAGTGTTTTGAACATGGCACCTCACTTTCCGGAGGGAGGATTGTTCCTCCAAGTGGAAAATACGATAAATTCTAACCACAGTCAATACTAACTACATAGGAGTAGCTAATGGCACTCACAAGTTCAGAACGATCAAGACGCTGCAGGCAACTGCAACGGTCGAAACGTCCACTGACTCCTAGGATCGTTGCATCGAAGGTGCAGCGGTTCGTATCCGGATCAGGTGAAGGTTGTCGATACCTGGATGAGGCAACTCGCCGTACGGGTGAAGGCAGAGGTCCAGTGGAACCTAGATCATCCCAGCGGGAAGGCAGCGGAGTACAACGAAGACCACGAGTAAGGTTCTATTAAGTGTGCTCTGCAGGAGATTTTGTGTCCTTAGCCTGGTTCACCTTGGCATCCAGGCGACTCAACATCGCCCGTAACAAGGCCAGTTCAGACGGAGAATAATGGTTCCCTTCATGAATGAAGATTTCGCTCGCTCTGAGGAAATTCTGAATGCTGATACGTTCGCCAAACATTCCCTACTTTATCATTGAGATGCCTAGCACGGTGCTGGGGAGCCCCCGAGCAATAAAAGGAGGGTTACCAGGGGGGTATGGTCCCCGATAACCCTCCTCTATGTCGCGCCTCGGGTGGTCTTAACTCACACCCTGGTAGGACTAAGGTTCTTGTACTACAAAGCTTCGAGTCTTGAACCTGGGAACTGCCCTAGCAAAATAAAAGAGGGTTACCAAGGGACCACCCCGATAACCCTCTCATGCCCAATCCAGGTGTCATCACTAAGGAGGACACTGAATTTGTAGCATAGGCTCTTGGCGTGGTCTAGTCGGACTCTCCGCTAAATCACTCGGAAACTGGTTGGGTGTGTGAATGAGTATGCAGACGAGAAATGGCCAGCACCGAATCCTTACCACTCTCTTGAGAAAAATTCGACATGGGATAGCCGCATAGGAGAGTGAGGGTTTGTTCCTTCATCAGCTCATTCCAGAGTTCTTCTAAGCGAAGCGCGGCGCGGGTGTCTCCATTGGCCCAGAGGATCGCCACCATTTCACCGAACACGCGAACAGGCCCGTGCTTGGAAGCAGGCCCGATAAGGCTTCCAATCACATTCTTGAAGCGTCGTTCGTTGGGCCAGCCATCATCCATGAATGTCGATAACTGTTCATGCATCTAAGAACCACAGCTTGTCATGAACAATTTCCTGAGGGGTCAACCCTCTACGAAGCTCCTCACGGTGTGGCCCGGTCGCGATAATAAGCACCGTATCATCGACCGCCAACCCCTCCTTGATAAACTTCGTGACGGATTCTGTCAGAAATGTGTCGTCTTGATAGAACTGTACAGAATGCCCGTGGACGCCCATGAACCCTACCTTGGTTGGTGCAGAGGTCTGGCTTTGTCGTTGAAGAATATTATAGGAGATGTGCGAACGATGGCGCAAGGCTGCCCAATCTTGCGAAGCTTCAGCTATGGGGTGGCTTCCTCTCTATGCCCGCACACAGGCGTCATACACTTCCAGTACGTTGCCTCATTGAGGCGTTCGACGGTGCCCTCGCTTGTACTCCTGAGCGTCTGAGCGGTGAACCGATGGAGGGTCGTCTTCAAACACTTCGGACACAGTCGAGACTCTTCCACGTCAATACTTCCTGAGAAGAGAGCCGGTCATGGTAAAAGGGTGGCATTGTACGAGGGGGCGCACAGGGGGCGCAAGGGTCGGAGTCTACTTGGCAGGGAACTTTTGCAGCTTGTCTTCTTCCTCACTCACCGGCCACTTATGATTACACGCACAGTACCAAATTGGTACACCACCCTTGATCATCCGGAACACTCTGACACTTCCACACTTCGGACATGCAGGGACTACTATCGGAATTCCTCGGATGCTCATTGTGAGGTTCCAGAGTCACTCGGTGACGAGTTCCACGAAGCTGGCCATGTCGAAGCTGCCAGGCGCAAGCCTAGGCCCACCGTGGGGAAAGTGTCAAGACAAGGCTTTGTGGGAGGGTGCGACCAATGGCGCAAGCCGCCAGTTTCTTCATATTGACACATGGATTCAGCGGCAGTATCGTACTATCACCAATCTGGAGTGGACGGGATGCCGCACAAACCAGACATCGCTCTCACTTCTGTTCTCTTCATCGATGGGAACGACACCGACCGCATCTCCTTTAAGGCTCAACTCAAGAATTGCTCCTCTGACTACGACGTCATTGAAGCTACGAGTGGGGAAGACGGGCTGCTCCTCTATCGGTTTCTGCGGATTGATTGCGTCGTACTTGCACTCGAATTGCCTGATCGGTCGGGTTTGACGGTATTGGTGGATCTCGTTCCTATGGCCAGTAGACCGAATGTCGCTGTCGTAATGCTCACCAACCGTCTTCAGCGCGGACTAGGCGAGATAGCTCGGCAAAATGGGGCCTATGCGTGTTTTGTAAAGCAATTCATATCGGGCGAGGACTTGGATAGGGCGATCCAGCGTGCGATCGCGTTTGTCGGCCACATGACTAAGGAAGATCGACACCGGAACATTTAAGTCAGCACCTTCAGCCGGTCCGCAAGGCGTCCACCACATCGTCATACCGCAGCAGTTCCAGCCCCTCCTTCAATAGCGCCAGCGTCGGAATTAGGACTTCGGGGACTCGCTTCGGCATTTCAAGGGGATTGGGTCTCTCCGACTCATCCAGTCGCCCACCTTCAGCACCATCGCTCTTACGAGTGTGAGTTCTTCATCGTTGTAGGGGCGGGTCTTCCGCTGGAGCGCCAAAGTAGCATTGATGAATCGCTGATCAGCGTCAAGCACTCCCGCCATCAACAAGTGGACGATCTTGTTTTTCGACAATTTCAAATCATTTGAATTGACCAATCAAAATTCTCGAACTACTTCCAGATTCGTGCTCATGCTGTCACACCGTTCGCTTTTCCAGAGCCTTTCGCAACTTCGTCATACTGCAAGCGTTCAGTCCTAGACCCCCTTCGAAGCGGTTAGCTCCCCTGCCTCTACGCCGCCTGGGCGAGCCGCCATGACTGACTGTGTACCTCCGCCAGAAACTCTGTGAGCCATCGCCGGTCCTCAATGCCCAGCGATTGGAGGTCCAACCCGAATTCGTACCCCTTGGCCCACTCCACGGTCGCTCTGGCATCAAACGGTTCTGGCTTTGCGGGAGGACCACCCCACAGATGGATTCGCATCCCGACCTCTACGGGCGTTGTGCCGATGATACGCAACCCTGAGGCCGTTACACCGAGAATCGTTCCTTTGCTGAGAAAATGTCTACTGCCTAACGAGGCATACGAGAGGGGCCAAAGGACTGGCACTATCCGCGCAGACCTAACCCACCGCTCTCCCTGCATACCTCCCTCTTCATTGACATATGTCATGGTGCCCTCCATTGTTGAAGCGCAGGGTGTATGTACATAGAAGAATGTAATGGTGGTTCGAGGAAATCGATAGACCCAAAAGAAGTAGTTCAGAAGGGGGGGGTGGAGCGCAGAAACACACAGCAATGAGCATTATATTTTGTACGGCACCCTCAAAGTGGTCCATATGGAGACTCCTGCGGAGCAGCACCATGCTATGCTTTACTGAAGCGGTACCTTCTACATCTTTGGCCGAGTCAGGAGTCGTCACTATGACAAAGAATAAAAGGTTTGCGCTCCGGAGCTATTCACGGTTCCCTCTGCACATCTCGATGACCTATTTTGGCCAAGTCTCTGCCGGTCGAGGAATTGCGCGGGAGTTATCCCGGGTGGGATGTCGGATCCTCGGGAATGACCCTGTCATTATGGGTGAGACCCTGAGCGTACGGATCGCCCTCCCTGCCGCGAAGCCGCTGCTCATTGAGCGGGCGACCGTAAAATGGGTTAAGGGGTTGGAGTTTGGAGCGGCCTTTGAACACATTCATCCATTGCAGGCTGATCGATTGCAGCAGTTGTTGGAGATGCTTCTTGGTAGTGGAAGTAGCGGCCGGCCTGCTGGGTCACTGACTGTTAAGCCGCCGGCCGCATAGTTCAACCGCGCCATTTGGGTCTCGGCTACTGGCTCTCAAGCATGATGGGTTTCGCACCATCACATGCGCGCCAAATGTGGCCTCGGCCATGGTGAATCTTAATTGGCCAATTCGTATCGCACCGCCTTGAGCAATTGCGGCATGCTAAAGGGCTTCTGCAGGATATGCCGGGCACCGAGGAGTTTCGCAAGATTTAAGGGGCTTTGATTCCCCCCCACACCTGAAATCGCAATCACCTTAGCGTCGAGAAACTGACGAGTCAGTGCCAGAGTCAATTCCAGACCATTCATTTCAGGCATGCCAATATCGGTGATGACCAAATCCGTCGGCCTTTGACGATAGAGCTCTAAGCCCTCACGGCCGTTCGCCGCCTCCATCACCTCATATCCCCCCATTTCCAGCATGGTGCGAAGAAGGGCACGGACGCCCGTTTCGTCATCGATGATGAGAATGCTCGCCATCGAACCGCTCCCATCGTCATGCTCTCATGGTCGCCTCATGCCATCTGACGATTGGCAGTGAGAGGGCTCAACTGTATCGGCATTTATGGAATGGGACCAGACCCCTAAAGGAAGTAGTTCGGAAGAGGGAGATTAGCGATGAGATGTAAGCATTGAGGTATTGCAGACTGGACTGGACCACTCTCGTCAGGGCCTCGGCGACCAACCGGGTCTGGACAGTGAGGCAGGGCAGTTGAAGGGTGCTATAGTCGAATGTGGCGAGACCATCTGGCTGACATGCCAAGTCGGACAAAGAGGGCAACCGTGGTGATGGGGGGGGGCAGTCGTTTACTCGATGAAGTGAGGGGAATTATTGATGGGGGGTAGCCGATGGCGAAGGCGGTGCCGTCATCGCCGTGGGACGCTTAGGTTGCCGACGATCGCGAGCGTCCTGGTCAATCCGCCTCATGGCCTCTAATTGACTAGCCAGGACCTCAAGCTGCTGGTCCCGTTCTGCAAGAGACCGCTCCCGCTCGCGGACTCGTTTCTGTAAGGCTTGGATCGTCACCTGCGTCACCTGGTCTTTCTCTCGTTCGATTAGCGCGAGGTCTTTATCTTTGGCTTCGGTCGGTGGATCCTGAGCGGTCAGGAGCAGTCGGTCTGGCACTTCTCCAAGTCGTTTGGCTCGCTCATTGAACAAACTCCGCACCCGCTCATTCGCCCCGGCAAGTTCGCGCTCTAAGGTCTCCCAGACAGCGTCTTCGGTGACTTTTGGTAATCCCCCACTCTGGCCGCTGAGGAAGCGCAGGCGGCTGCCATCAGCCTGCATCAGGTCAATCCAGGCCGTGCTCATGGGTGCTAACCGCGAGTTTGTCGGGGCCTCTGTCCTGACTTGTTGGAAGGTCGCCATCGCCCGCTCTCGACTTTGAAAGAGTGCGATCAGCCCCTGTGTGTAATGGTCCCGCGGGCAGGACTTACGGGTGGAACAACTCTCGATCCGCGAGAATTGCTCGTGGGCCAAGGCATCAATCAAGGGGGCATCTGCGGAATCCGCCTGGAAGAAGGGGGCGTGTGGCGAAGGGGGCATGATGGTCGAACAGCCTGCCAGTGCCCCTAGTGCCAGCATGCCGGCGATCTGGATGGTCCGAATCATATTCCTCATCGCACGGGTTTGCCAGCTGACTTATGGGAGGACGCGATTGTCCGCGCATTTTGAAGTTTTACGCTTATGCCTATTTAACACCAGGTGGTCAGAGACGGCCAGAAAAGATGTCTTTTCAGACCACGGACAAATGCCTCGGTTTGGAGGTGGATCAGCGGTGAAGACTCACCCATTGGTCTCGTGATGCAAGAGGGTACCAAGGTGCCGTGCCATCCCCCGATAACCCTCTAGCATAGGCCCTTGGAAAGGTCTTCCATGACGGCTTACGTGTCTTCGCCCATTGAACCGCCGTCTTCGAATCGCGCACGGAAATTACTTTTGTTGCAACTCGTCATCTTATTGCAGTTTAGGCACTGAACGAAGTTGCCGAACAGTTTGGCAGTATCAAAGCTATCGCTATTGGCAAAGAAGATAGGCGACGGGAACCATTCGTGACAATGCAAACACCGAATTGAGATTTCTGTGGTTTTTGACATTTCAGCTCAGCTATGACAATTCCGGTGCAAGATCGTAGCGCAGGATTTGTCCTTCAAGCACATCTCTTATTGAAGCTGAAATGCTCTACAAGAATCGTTTTGGAAAGTATTCCTTTGCGGTGCCTCTTATGGGCAGATTTATTCTTAGACAGACGAATCCTGATCATGTCTCTATTTAACTTTCGCCTTCTTTCTGACCGGCTTAGGCGTAAGCGTTTCCCCAATGGCAGCTTCCACGACCGACTTGGCGAGCCACATTGGATCTTCGGGGTTCTTACCAGGGAGTTTCCTTGACTGCGGTGTTTGTTTAGGTTTTGTTTTACGCATGTCGATATGATGGCAGAGATATGCAAGCATTACTAGAGGGGTGGAGATTCAAACTTTACCAGTACCGTAATCCGACAGAGCTTCAAGACAGCTGGGTTGGCCCTCATCCTGGGTTGTCGGTTGAGAAGGTCACCAGCCTCGCAGGTGTGTCGCGTTCTACGGCACACGTTCAGCGGAAGTTATGGAGATCGCCCTGGCGGTATCCACGTCTGAATGTCTCGCAGGTATGGTATCTTGATGCGCGAGCGCTGCTAGCAAGTTCAACTGTAGGCCAGCATCGGTCGAAGGCGCGGTAAGTTTCAAGAGTTTTCCCGCATAGTACTCAACTACCTCACATTCTTCGGCACTCAACTTTGCATTGCCCTGCTTCGCTGTGGCAGAGATCAGGTATTCACAACTTCTAACAAAGAAGGAAACTTCACTGCGGAGAGTGAACACATGGCACCCAGTCGGTGGGTGTTTGTTAAATGTGGAGGCCTCCTACGGACGGGTAGAGTCGAGCGCCAAGTTCACCGTTGCCAGAAGCGATCCATTCTCAAACGGTTTGTGCAGGACATACTCTGCACCGAGCATTTTTGCCGCAGATCCGATCTGCACCATGCCTGTTTGCCCTCCTCCCGTCATGGCAATAATTTTAAGGTTGGGGTATGAATCTTTCAATTGCATGACGACTTCGATCCCATCTTTGTTCGGCATGAACACGTCCGTGATAACAAGGTCCGTGGGATGTTTGTGGAATAGGGCCATACCGGCCTGACCATCCGAGGCTTCCTCCACGTTGAAGCCCGATCGGGTCAGCATCGTGACCAGCAGGGATCGGATCATCTCTTCATCATCGATTACGAGAATGCTCCGCATGGGTCCCTTCTTGTGCGCAAGTGGCCGAAGGGGTCGTAGCGAGAACACGTTTCAAGGCGTCACCCAGGCGGTGCAGCGAAAATTCCTTTTCCACGTATTCGCTCACGCCATAGGTCCGAAACTGCTCTTCGATGCCTGGAATGTCAGCCCCCGTCAGAATGATGACCGGCTGGCTTGAATTGAGGGAACGAATGTGTTGTAAGACCGCGATCCCATTCATTTCTGGCATGTTGAAATCCAGCACCACCACCTCCGGGCGTTCGTGGCGAAAGAGTTCCAGTCCCTTCCGACCGCCATCAGCGAGCACGACGTCATAGCCCTTTCGACGGAGGATGGTGTCGAGCGTATCTCGGATTCCCTGCTCATCATCGATTACAAGCACTTTGGCCATGATCCCTCCCTCCGATAAAAATCGAGACCCCTCAAACAGTGTAGCACCAGCGAAACGCGCATGGCCTACGTAGGAATCGGCGTGTCGGGCCTCCTTCTGAGCACCTTAATGCTTTACCACGAGAAATATTCCCCCTGAGACTGGCCTTTCATCCTCCCCGCTACGTCGTGCATGACAAGGCGCCGCTTCGTGCTTTCAGGAGTGTTGCTGTAATCTGCAAGCTGCGGCCACGACACTTTGGCTTGGTATCGAGTAGAGGGCATGACCCTACACTGCCTGAGGAAGCAATGACTGACGGTGTGGTTCCGCCAGAAAATCTAGGAGCCACTGCTGGTCCTCCACTCCGAGCGAGTGGAAATCCACCCCGAACTCGTGCCCCTCGACCCACACTACGATCGCTCTGATACTCAACGGTGCTGGCTTGTCTGGGGGACCGCCCCACAGATGTAGCCGCATCCCGATTTCTACGGGCATCGTGCCGGCAACATGGAACCCTGAGGCCGTCACATCGAGAATCATTCCCTTGCTAAGAAAGTGCCGAGTGCTTAACGACCCATAGGAGACTGGCCAGCAGACCGGGACCATCCCCTCAGTTACGACCGACCGCGCTTTCAGCATGACCCCCTCATCATGGATAGTCTCCATATGGCTCCCCTTTGGTGTAGCGACCGGATGGCTGTGTTACTCACGAAGGTTAGCGGTGAGTCGATGACGCCGATACCCCCAAAAGAGGTAGTTCAGAAGGGGGTGCATGGCAGAAACGCAGGCACTCGATTGGCTTACGTGGGGAGAGATCCACCATTTTCAGGGGCATTCAGGTAAGCTCAATAAATTGTTGGGCCGCTCACCATCGTTTCCGTCTTCAAGTATTTGTTGCCGAACAGACTGAAAGCCACAATGACCCGTACTGACTGGCCATTGATGCTGACAAAGACCTGCCAGTTCCCATTTTCTATTCCATTTATTGCGTCCTGCTCTGAGAACTTCCATCTGTTTCCAGAGGCATCGACACCGCCGAGCTGAGTAATCCGTTCATGGAGGTTTTGACGATCGCTTTTGTTAATGCAGGTGATCTGGTGGGTGGTGGGCATAGGTCCTTCGATGACCGCTTCGGACCGAATCACATTTGATTTGGGTTCAGTTTATCTCTTGTACCGCTTTCCGTAGGGAGGCGAGGACTGCCCGCCTTTATGACTTGAGCCCTTGCCACCGCTATACTGGCCGCCTTTGACCCCATTGTAGTGGCCGTTGCCTCCACGCTTACTTCCAGCAGTCTTGGAGCCTTCTTTCGCTAGAAGGTCAGAAGCCGGAATATGTACCAGACCAAGTGCTAGGACCACGAGCAATAATCTTGTCATGATTGTTTCCCGGTATCTGTAAAGGATTACTGCACCTTCGTCAGAGTGGCATTAGGTTCTCCGAACCTAGTATTTACCTCATCCCTTTCCGATGATGGCGAGTAAGCTCTCTAATCGGATGGCCTCGCCTGGAGCGATCGTAAGAAATTCCACGCCAAATTGCTCCCCCGCAACCCACCGCACCTGTGCCACCTCCACCTCAATGGGGGATTGGTTTGCGCCTGGGAAGATCAGCACGTGAAGAGAATCGCCGAGGTGGACGACTGCGGCGCTTTGAATGGCGCACCCCTGACGTGACAGGTTGACGGCCGTTCCATCCCACCCCGGACCAGTGGACGACACCGAGGAAAATAACTCGACCGGAAAGCGTTGCCATTTCCTATCTCTATTAGGGCCACTTGGGAGGGAAGGGAGGGGTGCAGTTGGGTCCTCGGTAGGCACGATTCTCTCCCGTTCACCCTAAAGTTGAAGGCACCCGGCCCCACCGAGGCAACAAGGGACACTTCTCCACGTCCAACATTTTCTATGTCTGGAGCGCATCCACACCGCCGCCGGCCTGCCCGATGTCACGGCGCAACCTTCGAAGAACCTGTGCATCGTGGCTGGCGTGCCATGGGGAAAACCTGGCCGTGATCGGCAATGTGCTCAATCATTCCGGCTTGCAACATACCGCCATCTATGCACGTTTGAATCTGTCGCCGGTGACACGTGCCTTGGAGGAAAACAGTGAACGGATTCTTTCGACGGCCCCCAAGCCATCGACGAATATCCCCACGCCTCCGGCGCCGAGTCGCGCGTCGAAGCACTTTCAACGGAGCAGCCAGGCTGAGCGGACGGAGTGGCGGGGATGAGGAACATCAGAACTTCAGGCCCCAGATCCTGTGCAGTTCTTCGGGAGACCAGAGCTTGAGCAGGGACAGGCAGGTTTTACACAGATAGCCCATGCACTGCTCCATGGCTTGTGCTCGCACAGGCTGCCATGCGGGAACTTGTAGACACCAGCACTCTGACGATGGAGCCGCGCATTCGAATGTTTGTTCCATGGGGTGATCGTATCATGCTTATTGGGTTCGCGAAAGGAAAGCGGATCGAAGGACGCCGTCATTTCGCCAATATCCAATTGGACAACACATCATCCCAGAAGTACCACAGCACAATGATAAGGCCCAGGATGGACGGCGCCAGTACAATCAGCGCGTCTTTTATGATCAGCCGCACCGGATAGCGTTCCTGATCGATGGCGTTCACGATGGCCCCCCAACCATCACAATTATATGTGTACAGAAAAATTGTCTGGACTCGGACATTCCCGAGTGTCGTGTCGCGAACGCAGAGGCGGAAGGGTTCTCGGATCCGGAACTGCAGGCGATCCAGGATATGGCTCGCCGACTCGCTGAGGAGTTCTTACGGCCTCCGGGGAATCCGAATACTCGGTGATCGGAGTTCTGGGAGCGCGGGTTACACCTTCTTGTTCACCACACGCTCACCGCAGACAATACAGGTGACAATTGGCATTTCCCACTCTACATCGCGATGTAATCAATTGCCTTGGGGGCGACGCAGTTTCCATGCGATCTGCCGATCGACCGCTTAAGAAGGTGTCATATCGGACACCCTAGACCGAGGTTGCACAACCGTCCATTCGTCTCGCTTCCTGCGCAATGTCGAGTAAAAACCGCTCTTAACACTGTTGTAAAAAGCGGCGCGAAATAACTGGGGAAACGAGCGGAATAAGGGGAACTAAGGTCTGCGTTTTTATCATTCCTAACTGCCGGAATGCCCCCGTTCTGCTATGCTTTATTGAACGGCAACTCGTGTTCCCTTAGCCGATGAGGAGTCCCCATTATGAAGAAACCCAACAAGCGGTTTGCAGTCCGGACCTATTCACGGTTCCCTCTGCACATCGCGATGACCTATCTCGGCCAAGTCTCTGCCGGCAGAGGGGTCGTGCACGAGTTATCTCGCGTGGGATGTCGGATCGTGGGTAATGATCCCGTCATCAGGGGTGAGACCCTCAGCGTGCGGATCACTCTCCCTACTTCGACGAAGCCACTGATCATTGAGCAGGCGATCGTGAAATGGGTCAACGGGCTGGAATTTGGCGTAGCATTTAAACACATCGATCCACTGCAGGCAGATCGACTGCAGCATCTGCTGGAGACGCTCCTTGGTAGTGGAAACTATCGCGGCCGCTCCTCGGGTCCATTGATTGTTAAGCCGCCGGCTGCCTAATCAACATGGTGGATCTTCGACTATGACTTCTGCTTCCCTGTGCTCACACCCATCTTGCGCTTCCGTACCCTTGCACCCTCTTTCGCGCCCTCGAACAGGACGAAGGACAGGACGGTCAGGGTATGGGGAGCGTTGCGGATAGGTTGCCTCGTCGAGAGCAGCGCTCAACAACGGACCACACCTCGTCCTCCAGCTCATGGTCCCCGCTGGCAGTTTCGCGCAGCTCAACCATGGTGGTCTCGGCCTGCGAGATGAACCGCAGTTCAAGTCTGGGAAAGGCGGGCTGCGTCGGTGCGTTAGACCCCTTGCCCATGAGCAAGAATTCCTTCTCAGGGCGGACCGTGATGCGGCGAAACAAATAAGGGGAGCGGATGGATTGTGAGAATCCATATGTGCAGTCCGAGAGATCTGCCGCCGCCTTCGAAAAGTTGGCTACCTTGTCTGGTGGGCCCGGAATCAGAGCTGGAGTGGACTGACAGGCAGACAAGACGCATACCATCCCAAGAGCAGCAAGACGCTTCTTCAGCAAACCTCCATTCTTTTGCATGACGGCGCTCCTCCAGAGGTCATGATGTGCACATATATAGTCTTGCGAGAGCTGGAACGTGCCCTAGGTTCAACCCTCGGACCTTGCGCCCTCGTTCGCACTCGTAGAATGCGGCCTCCTCGGAGAGTAGACTGATTACATTTGTGTTCTCCCTCGTCGTGTCTGGCTGCGGCACCCTTGATAACAAAACAATCCTGCTGAATGTCGGAGACTCCATGTTTCCGCACTCCTCACGGAGGGACAGGATGCGATACTAGGTGCCTTCCCAGCAGTGCGAATGCTCTGAGGCATGTAGTGTAACAATGAACCCCTTTCATCAATAGGAGGTCCTGTTATGAAGCCTCAACTGCTAACTCCCATTCTAGCGATTCTCAGTGGCATCATGTTGTCTGGCTGTTCGCTCTTTCAGTGGGCCATGCCTGCCAGTACGCTATCGGATCCCCAGGTCCTCGCGATGCTCGAGACGATCGACCTCGCCGAGGTTGATGCGGCGAGTCTTGCCAAGCAGAAAGCTTCTTCCGAGGAGACTCGAATGTTCGCCTCTCGTATGCTGAACGAACACAGTACGAGCTTGCAGGAGGGGCGACTGCTGGCTCAACGGATTCCTATCCATCCCGAGAAGCCAGCATTGGCATCGACAGCTGCTCAGATACATCAAAGGACCATGCAGGAGCTCCGAGCGCTTTCTGGTCGGGACTTCGATCGAGCCTACCTTAAATATCAAATCAAGATGCATGAGCAAGCCATCGATCTGCTAAAAGGCGCAGACCGTTCCGTGGAACACTCGCAGCTTCACCAACATCTCCAGCAAACTGAACCGGACCTCGTGAAGCATTTGTTTGCTGCTAGGAACTTAGAACGACAGCTCGTCGCACAGTATTGAGCCAGCACAGGCCGTAGGAACTGGCAAATGGCGGTGCTTTAAATAGATGCTTCCCGTGTCGACTGAAGTAAAAGCCTGGCTCCAAAGCCCCAGGCCTAAGTGTGGGAAGCTATTTGGTGGAGGGTGAATTACGGAATTTGCGAAAGCACTCAGAAATTCTTTCATTTCCCAGAAAGGAGATCTTATGTCACCGACACAGTTGTGGCTGATCGTGTTCGTTATGTTTGGTCTGATAGGGGGGCAGGTAGAGGCTCAAAGCCCCGGTGGTGGCAGTGGAGCCGGGAGTGGAATGGGCAGCATGGGCGGGCCAGGTACGGGGAATTTAGGAACAGGATCGAGCATGGGCAGTCCAGGTACGGGGAGTTCAGGAAAAGGATCGAGCATCGGTAGTCCAGGTACGGAGAGTCCAGGAACGGGATCGAGCAGTCAAAACCCCAGTGGGATGAGTAGCGCGGCAGGAAGCAACACGGGGAACACGGGCAGTCCAAGAATAAACAGTCAAGGAGCGGGAAGTTCCCGCAGTCAAGATCCCTCCGGGAAGAGCGAGTCGACTTCCAGCCGATCGAGCACCTCGGGCTCTAGCATGGGCAGTAGTGTTGGCTCGTCTGGCGCCAGCGGTTCAGGCGGAGGGGGAAGATAGGATCCCCAGTAGCGGCACGGGAAAAGGTATCCCATGACGTATACGCGGTCTCTTTGTCGGGAACTGCAACTCTCGGTGTTACTTTATCTGTCCATGAACGGCCCCTCGTTGAGGAGTGAAATCTACATGCGCTTTGAAAAGCAGGAGAGTCGAGCCAGCCTTACACATGCGGTGCGCTCCTTAATGAAATCAAAATCCATTGCAATGATGCCGGACCATACCATGACGATCACGGCATTCGGGACAGAGCAACTTCGGCGCCCAAGTGACTAGGTAGGCCCAACGACTCGTCAAGGCATAAGGAAAGAGGCGTCAGGTCTTCGGAGGATATTGTTCTTCTTTCACAGAAAGGATTCATCATGGGACTGTTCGGGTCTATTATGGAAAAATTGGGATTGAGTACCGCCTCTGCAACGCCACCTACTGCTTCCTCTGCCCCACAGACTAGTCATGCTCAGCAGACGGCGCCGAGGCCGTCACCCACAGCTCCTGGGGGCCGCAAGGAGGTCAATGTAATGGCCAAGCTGGAGGACATGGCGGCCGCACACAAAGAGAAACTGAATTGGAAGACCTCAATCGTCGATCTAATGAAGCTCTTGGGTCTCGATAGCAGTCTCGTGGCCAGAAAAGAACTGGCGACTGAATTGGGCTGCCCCGCTCAGAAAATGGGCGATTCGGCACAGATGAATCTGTGGCTGCACAAGACGGTCTTGCAGAAACTCGCCGATAACGGAGGAAATATTCCTAAAGAGCTCTTGTTGCAAACGGATTCCGGAGGGCGAGCCTAGGAGAGCCTAGGAGGAGGGCATGATTCTTAAAGCGTTCGGCCCGGATGAAACCACCCGAAAGGAGCACGCCATGGAAGACAAACCGAAAACGCAAGACAAGGAAAGCGGATCACAGGGCAAAATGCAGCGGCGGGCTTCAGATCGCTCCGTCCAAACAAGTGACGAACAGGACAGGCTACGACGACCTACATCCTTGTTCTCACTCACACCTCGCGATATCTTTTCGGCGAGTCCCTTCGAACTCATGCGTCGATTTACAGAAGACATGGATCGGATTTTCGAGGGCACTCGTTCGGGATCGAGTTCCTCTTCTATGCTGCTCTGGTCTCCTCCGATCGAAGTTTCCGAAAAAGATGGCAAGCTCACAATCTCTGCAGAACTACCGGGTTTGACCAAGGACGACGTGAAGGTAGAGCTGACCCAAGCAGGAGTGAGCATTAGGGGAGAACGGAAGCATGAACAAGAAGATCGACGTGAAGGGCTGTACCGGTCGGAGCGGAGCTATGGCTCGTTTAGAAGAACGATCCCAATTCCCGAGGAGGCGAACGTTGAGCAGGCTCGCGCGACGTTTGACAATGGACTCTTGACGGTCTCCGTGCCGGTTCCCGAGACCCATGTGCGCCGTCGGGAAATCCCCATTGAAAGCAGTCGTATAGACTCGCAAGAAGACTCGTCTACCACGAAAGCGGCGTAAAGGATTCCGGAACCCCCTGCGATCATTTGTGTGTGAGACAGACTGAGGAATGAGAAAGATTGACGGAAAAGGACCCGATCCGAATGAAGTAGGGGGGAAGGACTTTATGAGCCCGAACAAAGGTGGGGCGTATTACTTTAGCGATCGATGCGTCCGAGGCCTCGGCCAAAGCTGTGTCGTTTGTGCGGGCCAAATTCCGGCCGTATCGGTCCTCCATCGGCAAAGACGGGCAGGCGTCGGTTCATGTGAGTGTGGTCCATGTTGTGGCGCGTCGCCCGTTGGCTCCCATCGAATTCAGGTTTACGGCTCCATGGATCAAATCGGAAACGAAGGCAAAGTCCGTCGGCTGATTACAAATATCGCCCAGCAACTTATCACGGCGGGGTTTACGGCCGCCCCGATCCTGAAGACTGGGAATCCCGCCGAAGAAATCATGAAGGTAGCTGCCAAGCAGGGTGCAGATTCGATGGGAGCGAAAGGGTTGGGAACGATTGACCGGGTGCTTCTCGGCAGCGTGTCGATGCAGGTATTGCAGTACGCCCATTGTCCCGTTCTCGTCGTTCGATGATCAAAACTGGCAGCTGAAGCCATCCACTCGGCACCAGCCGCCAAAGCCTAACCTTAATGGGACACAGGCTGATCCGTCTTCCCATCCATTGAAATGGATTCGACGTGGTTTTGATCACCGAGTGGAGGGTCTGGGGTAAGGTCATTATTTAACGCCTAACCGCCCGTAAACGCTACGACTTCACAGTGTTTCGCGGTGTAAGCGGAAAAATCGGGTCCCCGATTTTATCGAAAGAAGGCTGGCAAGGGGGGACTATCAGGGGTCGAAACAGCTTCAGGAAGCTGTCAGGCAGGGTCGGCATAGCAGTAGTTACTAGAACTGGTGCTTCGTCGGAAAAAGGCTCGATGGATCAAGCCCTTGGAAACTAATATATGTTGTGAAACCTGGGGTGGAATGATGGCTGAATCCAGAGGGTTGGCCATATCGAAACTGGGAAGAGGTGACGGAGTGGCCGAAGTGTGTTCTAATTGGTCCTCTCTTCGGGTTTATTCATTTCCACTGGTTATACTCGGGTCACGAGTACCACGGCCTGGATCGGGTAAAGTGACCACAAGTAGGACACTGAACCCAAAACATAGGGGACGTGGGATCATACACATCGTGAATCCTGTCTATCGGAGGGTCGTGTGGTGGGTGCTGACTCCGCTTCGCCGTCTTCAATCGACGCCCGCACCCTCCGCACTGTATCACCGCGGCAATATGTCCGTTCTTTTTGGTCTTCCGCTGCATGATCATCCCCCTAATTCCTGTAAGGGCTGGGGGTAGATCTTTATTCTACCCTACATCTCGGCCTCCTTTTTCGCCTCAATGGACCTCTGGAGTTGCATCTTCATAATATGGGCCTCTAGTAAATAGAGTTGGGCTCGGTGTATGGAAAACTCAGATCCTCCGAAAACTCTTTAAGAGACCTCTCTCCCCTTCACCCCGGCCTGTAATGAAGCCGGATCACGCTATGAATTTAAAAGGTGTGGCTTCTCTTGGAAGGCTGATGACAGGTCGTGCAAACGCTCTGCTGCCCAATGGGAACATCCCATCCGTACCACCTTTCTTATCTCGATCATCGATCATAATAATGAGGAAACCCTGCCACTCGTCCTCCTACCGTCGGCTGGGCCGGCCATTCAATCTATCCAGGAGTCATTGTGATGATTGAGTCGTCCTGTTGTTTCCAACCGCAGTGGGCCGACGAACCGAACGCCGGTGGTGGCAACAGGGCGTCAATACGTGGGCTGACTTCTTGTGTGCTCGCTCGATTCCCCGGATCCGCTTACTCTTTGCCTAGCCCTGTCTAGTCGATGATATCCACCTTCTTGCCCATTGCCCTTGCGCGTGTCAGGCAGTCGGTATCGATGGATGTACAGCGCAGCGCATCGAGTTGGTGTTCTTCGACGATCTCGACCTGCTTGCGTTGTGCCTTCGCCTGCTTCATACAACCGGTATCCGTCACAAGACACTTCACGCTGTCATTAGTTGCGGGTGGGTTCACCGTTTGAACCTGATTGCCCTCTTCCTTGGCTCGTTTAAGACATTCTTGGTCCGTTGCGACACATTTGATTGTCTCCTCTGTCTTCTTTACCGCCTTGTCGATGGATTGCTCAATGTTCTGATTGACCCGATCCTGCGCCTTGCGTTTGGCGCTCTCGGTAGTACGATTCATGAGGCCATCGATATAGGACTGGGCATGGACCTCCGCAATATTGAACAGCACCAACGCCACCATGCAGCTAATAAATCGTGTCATGAGTTGGCCCTCCTTCTGCTATTCGAAGGATAGCAGACCGGAAAATTCCCCTAGTATTCACAGAATTGCGTGGAAAACTTTCTCAGCCCTCAGCGCAGCTCGTGGCCGGACATGCTCCCAGTAGCCGGTCGTCCCTTCGTGCGCCAGCCTGGTTCGATCAGGCCTAGGTGGGAGGGACCACGAGCACAGGGGTGGGCACTATGAGAGCACGACTAGGCCGATCTTTAGGCAGTCGCCGTGGCATTTCCAGACAAGTATTTTCCTTGACCCTAGTGTGCGGCGCTGTTCCTGCCAAGAATTATCAATTTCTTGAAAGACCGCCATGATCCATTACACTCGCATCTGAGTCAGAGTTAGCCTGAGTCAGGCAATGTGTGCGCCACTCGCGGTCATTCGGAAAGTCTTCATGTTTCATGTAATTCTATTGGTTCTGCTGGCAACCCTTATCGGCTGTACCCATACCCCAGACACTACAGACCCTTCTCGAGCTCAGGTTGTCACAGTTCATGACGGCGATACCATCTCCGTTGTCTTCCAAGGTTCGTCGCGATGGGTGCGTTTAGCAGGGATTGATTGTCCCGAATCTGATCAGGACTATGGTGAAGAAGCCACTCAAACGACCAAGAATCTGGCGCTCAATCAAGACGTGCGGATGACCGCGATCGACATTGATCGCTATGCGAGAATGGTGGCGGAAGTGCGATTTCTTGATGGGCGCTCACTGAATCATGAATTGGTCAAAGCAGGCGCCTGTTGGTGGTACCGCAAGTATGCTCCCAACGATACAGAACTGAAACAACTTGAGAAGGAGGCGCGTAAACAACGGCGTGGAGTCTGGGCAACTGCAAGCCCTATGTCACCATGGGAGTGGCGGAAGCAGAACCGTGTGATGGGACCCGTGTTATCAAAATAGTAGCGCAGCTGTCGCATCTTTAAGAGACGAGCCAGTTCTGGGCCGCCTGCCCCACCATCAGATCCCAAGTACGTGGTGTGCGCTACTGCTCCCGCCACCTTCACAGTCACGCTTCGATTTCTCGAAGTTGAGTGATGACGAATGGAAGGAGTTTCTCCGTCTTCGAAGCAAGGCGATGAGTGTCGACACAGAAACGCGCTCGCTAGGCAGCAAAATAATCGGGTTCTACTACCTCTCCGCAGAAGTTGCAGACGTAATTGCCCGTTAGATATCCCTGTTCACTACATTCCATTTCCAGGACCACATGCCTACAGCCTCCTCGATATGCTCGTTGCTGCCATTCAGCACGCCGCGCAGCCACTCGACTCGCTGTCATCATGATAAATCCTCCTTATGCCCGGGGTTCCTCCTTATCTGGAGTTATTCGCTTTGTACACCCCCCTTTATTCGCCTGAAACCTAGCCAAAACCCTAGAGGCTTCCTACGAGAAAGGGGGGCTTCAGATCGATCGTGATAGTAGGATGCTATGGGACTGGCTCCCTCGGCGAGTCTGGGTGACCTGACATCACTTCCTTAACTCGAACCGTAGACTGCCGCAGAACTACGCGCTGCCTTAGTGGGATCCTGCCGATCACCGGAACACGGTCGTCAAAACATCAGGTGGGCATTATTTCATATCAATCCCTTTGTGAATCCGTTCGATACCGTACAAACCTGTAGCTCCCCTCCTCCATGTCGCGCGGGGGGTGGGGGCAATCTTCCTACCATACGCAGTAAGCATTTTGAGAAACTTTTGAATGACTTAACGCTTCCCCCACGAGAAATATTCCCCCTGAGACCGACCCTTTCATTCTCCCGGCGACATCGTCCGTGATAAGACGCCGCTTAGTACGTTCAGGAGTGTGGCCGATATCTGAAAGCTGCGGCTCCCAAACCTTCACTTGGTATCGTTCATCGGACGATCTCGTCACGGTAAATGAGTAGGCCAGGGGGCGATCCTGTCTTTCGACTATGTCAAACCCTTTAAATTGACCGACTAAATATTCTCGAACGACTTCCAGATTCGCTTCGATGTGGGCTGTGTTTTCCTTGCTCATTCTGTCACCTATTTCGGTTCTCCAAAGTGTCCGCAACTTCATCATACGACCTCCATGAGCTCCCAGGCATCAGCCTATGTCACCTGAGAAAGCCACTGCCTCTGTGTTTTCGCCAGAAAATCTAGGAGCCACTGCTGGTCATCTATTCCCAAAGAGTGGAAGTCCAACCCGAACTCGTGGGCCTGGACCCACAGCACGATCGCTCTGATACTCAACGGTGCTGGCTTGGCGGGGGGACTGCCCCACACCGATCATAGCGCCTGAGTCTACTGCGATGAGTTTAGCGGGGGTTCGAGGAAGTCGATAGACCCGAAGGAAGTAGTTCAGAAGAGGGGTGAATGACAGAAAACCCACAACAGTGTGACCCATCCCCTCAGATGTCTTCAGGCATCCTGTTGGCTAACGAGCTGGGGAGAAGTTCCGAGCGCACCATTCACCGCTGCCAGGAGCGATGTAACCTCAAACGGTTTATGTAGGACATACTCTGCACCGAGAAGTTTCGCCGTCGATCCGATTTCCGTCATACCCGTGTGTCCTCCTCCCGTCATGGCGATGATTTTGCGACAACAGGCGCTTCTGGCTCTCCTACGGCAACCGCACACCCCCCGAAAGTCTCACACATGACTTTCGTGCTTTGCTCGTCTTCTATCCGGACTCTACCGCCCCCCAGGATTATCAAGACATCATCCGGCACATGCGCCACGTTGTGACACCTATGGCCCTCGCCATCGATCAGCAGATCACACCCCGACAGCGCCGTCATCACGCCCTGGCCAAGCTCCAACGGCTCATTGACCAGCTCCACGACTTGCAGAGCGAATAGTTGCTGAGAGCATTTGTAGACGGAAAACAGGAGGTCTGGTACGTCGCATCTCCTCGGTGTTGAGAACGAAGTATTTCTCCTGAGGGCTTTTGTGGCTAGGGGCATTCCGAGGTTCGACTTTTCCGAAAGGCATATAAGTAGCTTCTTTAACCCCGTTCACCGAGGAGGGGTCCACGTGCTACCCATTCCCGGAATTGTCAGTCGTATGTCCTCGGGTGTTGTCTTATGCGTAAGTCTATCCCAAGCCGCTCAGGCGGCAGAGAAAATACAACCGAGCGACTGTGGTGAGATCAAAAGTGGCGGTCGGGACCTCGTCAAGTGCGAAGAACATCGAAGGCAAGGGATCGACATCGTCAAAGGCGAAGTGCTGCAGATTGAAGAGGGCAGATATGTGGTTCAACGATTCTACGGTAAGGAAGTGCTCTTGAATATCACCGCGCGCACACAGGTCACGGGAAGCATTAGCCCCGGAGATAGCATAGAAGCAATAGTGAGTGAGGAGAACGATCAGAAACAGGTGCTGTCCATTCACCAGATGAAATAAACAAGGAGCGTTACAGATGCTCATGCGCACTGTGTGTTGATCACTAATTCCCACGAATCGCTGAAGTTGAATGCTGGCCCCGCAATCGTCCATATTCACGACCATTCCCAGGCGTTGAAAAAAATTTCTCATCGGCGCATGTGGTTGTTATATAGACGTGCGAGAGACTCTTTTCTTAGATTCATGTGCAGTGAAGAAAATTATCGTAGGAGTAGGAATAGGAGTAGGCTTTGTGGATAGGGGGGAGTGAAAGTAAACCATTGAATTTCGTCGTGCACGGCTCATCCCACAACCACTAGGTGCAACCCTGCCGGCCTTCGGGTATTCACGAGTGGTCACGCGCCCTCAGCAACTCTATGGTAAATGTCAAATCAGTGAAAATATCAAATTCCGGGATCATGTGATGGCTTTCTATTGAAGACCTGAAACACCGTGCCTGACGCACTTGAAGGGATCACTATGGGCAACACTTCCAATACATTTTCGAAGGAGATAGGAGATTCAACATGACAGAGAAACAACGACCCGCTCAGACTCAAGCACGCCAGCCGGGATTGCAATCAGAGATGTCCCCACAACCGAAGTCGGACGAACGTCCACGAGCCGGAAGCCACAAATTAGATGGGAAGGTGGCCCTGATTACTGGCGGCGATAGCGGAATAGGTCGAGCCATTGCGGTGGCCTTTGCTCGAGAGGGTGCCGATGTTGCGATCGTGTATCTGAACGAACATCAAGATGCAGAAGAAACGAAGCGATTAGTCGAGAAGGAAGGACGACGGTGCCTTACCATTTCCGGCGATGTAGGCACCGTCCCCTGTTGCGAGGAGAGCGTCAGGCAAACGGTCACGGAACTACACCATCTGGATATTCTGGTAAATAACGCGGCTGAACAGCACCCGCAAGAGAGTATTGAAGGGATTACGGCGGAGCAGCTGGAGCGAACATTTCGAACCAACATTTTTTCATTCTTCTACATGACCAAGGCCGCCGTGCCGCATCTCCATGCGGGCAGTGCCATCATTAATACCACATCGGTCACTGCCTATAAGGGCAGCGGGCATTTGTTGGACTACTCCTCGACGAAAGGCGCCATCGTGTCGTTTACCAGATCGTTATCCCAAGAACTGGCCGACAAGAAAATCCGCGTGAATGCGGTAGCGCCAGGTCCAATCTGGACACCGCTCATTCCATCGACCTTCCCTGCAGAACGAGTGGAATCGTTTGGCTCAGACGTGCCCCTCAAACGGGCTGGAGAACCAGAAGAGGTGGCACCGAGCTATGTCTTTTTGGCTTCTGAGGATGCTTCATATATGACGGGACAAGTGCTGCATCCGAACGGGGGGACCATTGTGAATGGGTAAGGGCTACTCTCACTTTCGGGGAGGCAGGCATCTCCTGAACTTTTCCCCGGAAAAAAGCATTGGGTCTCGCGTGTCTCTGCCAACTGCGATCGCGAACTAGGGCCATTCCGCATTTACGCTACTCTGCTTCCTCGATAGATTGACGTAACACAAATCCGTGAACACCAAGTCGAAGTCGACACGGAGCATTATTCCCCTTCATCAAAGGAGGCCACATGAAATCATCCATGTTGATCGGAATGGCCATATCGGTTCTGTTGAGCTGGCCGCTGCTCTCAATGGGTCAGGAATCAGCCGTAACCGGAGAGAAGTCGGTGAATTTTCCGTTGAGCTTTAAATGTTCAGCGAATTCGCCGTGCCGCAACATCACGGGAGAAATCACCCGGATCGAAGAATCCTATTGGATTACGACTCCAGAAGGAGGGGAAACTCACTTGAAAGTAACGAGGGACACCAAAATGGACCAGTTACCCAAAGTCGGGGACAAGATTGCCGCGCAACTGACCTCAACGGGAGATGCGAATGCGATTGCCAAACTCGAGGAACTGCCCAAGCCCAAGGATGTGGGAGTTCTGGACCGTTCTCAGAAAGAAGTGCGACAGAACATGTCCAGCGAATCCGATGGAAAATTGCAAAGGGATGCAGAGCCTCCTTCAAATGCTGGCAATATGAATCGCAATTCCGGCGGTCAGAAGCCGAGTCGCGAGATAGACCCCGGTTTACCAACTCCAAGCATCCCTAGTAGCATCGGCTCCCCGCCCTCCTCAGATGCCGACGCGGTGGGTCGGCAATGAGGAACGGGGAGCAGTCCTCGGAACTTCTTACGCGAAATAAGGAGGGATTCTTATGTCAAACATCACCACATCGATTGAAGTCAACGTCCCAGTAAAGACCGCCTATAACCAATGGACGCAGTTTGGAGAATTTCCGCGATTCATGAAAGGGGTCAAAGAAGTGCGTCAGCTCGATCCCACGCACCTTCATTGGAAAGCCGAGATCGGAGGACGAGAGAAGGAATGGGATGCGGAGATTACGACGCAGACACCAGATAAGCAAATCGCGTGGAGGGCGGTAGGGGGTGCGGCGAATCAAGGCACCGTGACCTTTGAATCGCTATCTGACAAGAAGTCAAAAATCAATCTCCACATCGCCTATGAGCCTGAGGGGGTACTGGATAACGTAGGAGACGAATTGGGTGCGGTGGAGCTCCGGGTAAAGGAAGATCTGGAACGGTTCAAGACCTTTATCGAGGAGCGGAGACAGGAGACCGGTGCATGGCGGGGCAAAGTCTAGTCCATGCTCGAAATCAGTACGAAATTTAGCCATGGTGCGGTCAGAGTATGGGAGGAACTATGGGTAAACTTAAACTTCTGATGATCATGAGCCTACTTTTATCAACGACCGCCTGTGTGGGCGCGAGCGTGCAGCCTGGGGAACGGGGACTGATGTGGCGTCCGTTGTCGGAGGGACTCTCGAAGGAGCCATTAACGGACGGATTCTACTGGAAAGCCCCTTGGAATGACGTCTATCTCTATGACGTACGTTGGCAAAGCTACGTGGAGAACGTCGATGCATGGACTGCCGATAACCTACAAGTCGTGGTGAAAGCCGCGATCATTTTACGGCCGATCCCACAGGATGTGTATTATTTGGCTCAGACGGTGGGAACAGAGTACTACACGCGAATCGTCAAACCCGAATTTCAGGCTGCGATTCGCAATGTGGTCTCGGAATATTCCGTACTCATGGTACCCGAAAAGAGTGCGGACATTGAACACAAGGTGCAGCAAGTCGTGGAAGACAAACTCAAGAAACGTCACTTGGCCATACAAAGCGTCGCCTTTGCCGACGTCGATTTTCCACAAATCGTCTTAACGGCCATCGAACAAAAACAGGCCAAAGAGCAGGAAAAAGATCAGAAAGAATACGAACTGCTCATTGCGACGAAGGAGGCGGATATTATCCGTATGCAGGCGACGGGCGAAAGCGATGCGATTCGCATTCGCGCAGAAGGCCAGGCTCACGCCCAAGAAACCATTACCAAGACCCTGACGCCCCAATACCTTCGGTACAAACTGTACGACAGCCAGACGGCGAAGATGATACTGCTCCCTGAGGATCTGAAGACGCCCATCTTTATCAATCCAGGAGACAAGGAGCAAGCCACTCAATTAGTCCCCGAACCTACCAAAAGTGCAAGTCAAGGCGCTCCCATCCGGGGCGCTCCGGCAGCAGAGGCCGAAAAAACGGGTTCGTCCTCAGTAGCTGAGAAGAAAACCGATACACCTCCTGCAAAACAACCAGGTGATCAGAGGGTAGGGGGGCAAGCCGGTCAGCCCGATGGCGACCAGGCGATGGCAGGGCAGATAGATACCCCTCATGCGAGGCAGCCGGGCGGTCCGAGGGTAGGGGGACAAGCTGGTCAGCCAGAGAGAGAACGTTAACCACTAATCTTCTGCCATTGTACTGACGTCTTGTCTAGGTAGAGTCAGGCCCATTAACAAGCGAAGTGTGGGCACACCTATTTACTTTGCCGAGGAGCACTTCTGTGGATAAAAACAGAAAGCAACATCAGAACGACAAAATACACCAGCTAGAACGGGACGGAGAAGACGCGGATGGCCAGATGCTCACTACAAACCAGGGTTTGCGTATCAATGATGATCAGAATTCGTTGAAAGCCGGCGATCGCGGTCCGTCATTACTCGAAGATTTCCATCTGCGCGAGAAGATCACGCATTTCGACCATGAGCGCATTCCAGAGCGAGTCGTCCATGCGCGCGGATCAGCGGCCCATGGAGTGTTTCAGGTATATGAATCGATGGCACCCTATAGCAAAGCCAAGTTTCTCCACAATCCGGCGGTGAAAACGCCGGTCTTCGTCCGGTTTTCCACCGTAGTCGGATCGCGCGGTTCAGCCGATCTGGCCCGAGACGTCCGCGGCTTTGCCGTGAAGTTCTATACCGAGGAAGGCAATTTTGACCTTGTCGGTAATAACATGCCCGTCTTTTTCATCCAAGATGGGGTGAAATTTCCTGATCTCGTCCATGCCGTCAAGCCGGAACCCCATCATGAGATGCCCCAAGCGGCGTCCGCGCATGACACATTCTGGGACTTCATTTCACTCATGCCTGAATCGTTGCACATGATTATGTGGGTGATGTCCGATCGGGCGATTCCACGGAGCTTTCGGATGATGGAGGGCTTCGGCGTGCATACGTTTCGGTTCGTGAATGAGAAAGGCAAATCACGGTTCGTCAAATTTCATTGGAAGCCACTCCTGGGCGTCCATTCGGTCGTGTGGGATGAGGCGCAGAAGATTTCCGGTCTGGATCCGGACTTTCATCGTCGTGACTTGTGGGAATCAATCGAACAGGGAAATTATCCGGAATGGGAGTTCGGCGTGCAAATGATCGAGGAAAAGGATGAGGATCGATTCGACTTTGATCTCCTGGATCCGACCAAGCTGATTCCCGAAGAGGTGGTGCCGGTGAAGCGGATCGGCAAATTAACCCTTAACCGAAACCCGGACAACTTTTTTGCTGAAACCGAACAGGTCGCATTCCACCCAGGGCATATTGTCTCGGGCATCGATTTTTCTAATGATCCGCTCCTTCAGGGACGCCTCTTCTCCTATACGGATACTCAATTGATCCGGTTGGGCGGTCCAAATTTTCATGAGATTCCGATCAATCGTCCGATCGCTCCCGTGCATAATAATCAACGGGATGGACATATGCGCCACACGATTAATCATGGCCGCGCATCGTATCACCCCAATTCCTTGGGAGGTGGCTGTCCCATGCAAGCCGGTCAGGACATGAGGGGGTTTATTAGCTATGCCGAACGGATTGCGGCGGGGAAGGTCCGAGCCCGGAGTGAAAAGTTTTTTGATCACATCAGCCAGGCGGCCCTCTTCTGGAACAGTCAATCCCATCCTGAGAAAGGCCACATCGTGCAGGCATTGCGTTTTGAACTGGGCAAGGTGGAAGTCCCCGCGATCCGCTCTCGAATGGTTGGATTGCTCGCGCAGGTAGACAAGACGTTAGCTGGTCTCGTGGCGCAAGGCCTGGGAATACCTGTTCCTACCAAAATAGAAGGTCCATTGAACCTTAGTGTGCCCGCAGGCCAAGATCCCAAGTGGTTTCAACCGAAGCCCCGAACCCCCTCGCTCGAACGCTCAGCCGCGTTGAGTATGAGTGCCACCGTCAAAGACACCATTAAGACGCGCAAGGTCGCCATTCTCGCGGCGGACGGAGTGGACAGCGCAGCTCTGGAGCGAATGAAAAAGGCCTTGCTGGCAGAGGGCGCGCAGGTGAAGGTGGTCGCCCCCAGACTCGGGGTATTGCGGGGTGCTGCTAAGGGGGGAGAGATCAGTATCGATTTTAGCTTCTTGACGGCAGGATCCGTCTTATTTGATGCGGTCTATATTCCGGGCGGCGAGCAAAGCATTGAAGTACTGAAGGGCGACGCGAAGGCGCTGATGTTTGTGAAAGAAGCCTATCTTCATTGCAAAGCCATTGCCGCGACCGATGCGGGAATCGATCTCCTCCTTGCCGCGCATCCTGCTCAGGATAAAACGGCCCTCTCTCATATGAAAGGCACCCAGCCCGATGAACGCACACTTCTTCGGGTCGATGAGGGGATCATTGCGTCACGGAGCGACAAGAATGGCCGTGTTGCGGCCCAGTTCATTCACGCGATTGCCCAACATCGCCATTGGGTACGAGAGATGAAAGATCAGATTCCGGCGTAACGACAGTGGATTCACTATGAAAGGACATCATATGAGACAGGAACAACTCATAGAGCTGCTATATCAAGCGTTGGAAACGGAGGCGGGTGGGGTAGAAGTCTATCAAAGCGCCCTTCGCTGTACGGTCAATTCAGACTTGAAGGAAGAATGGCAAAAATATCTGGATCAGACTCGGGATCACGAGCAGATACTCCGGAATGTGTTGGAGAAAATGGGACTGGATCCTGCCAAGGAAACCCTCGGCCGACAGATCGTCCGCCACAAAGGTGAGTCGCTGGTAGAAGCGATGTCTCTGGCATTGAAGGGCGGAAATTTGAAAGCCGCCCAATTGGTCGCCGCTGAATGCGTCATCGCTGCTGAAACCAAGGACCACCAGAACTGGGAACTGATGAGTCAGGCCGCAGAACACCTGTCGGGGGAGGCGGGAAAGGCCCTGCAAGAAGTCTGTCGGGGGATTGAAGATCAGGAAGATGAGCACTTGTACCATAGCGAGGGTTGGGGTCGCGAACTCTGGATGGATTCTCTCGGTTTGCCGGCCGTGCTTCCACCACCTGAAGACGAGCACGAGGTCAAAACCGCCAGCGACGCGGCCCGGGCAAAACAACGTCGAAAAAGTCTGGTGCGATCCTAAAGATGGGGTACATCTGAGTGTGGATTCCATTCTCTCCCAGAATCTGGCTTTAACCAACAATAAACCAGCGAGAAAGGGAAATAGGGCTGGTCGACTTTCAACCGTTATGGGAGGGTACGATGAAACTGGCGGACAAGAAATGTAGCGATGACGGCGGTGTGCCACCGTTAAAAGCGCGCCGAGCCAGGGAACTATTGAAGCACCTCGGCCACGGCTGGAGAATAAACCGGAAGGGGCATCTGGAAAGGCTCTACAACTTCAAAGACTTCTCGCAGGCGCAGGCCTTTGCGAACAAAGTTGGCGTGGTTGCGGAGGCTGAGGGCCACCATCCTGACCTGTATCTGGCCTGGGGAAAGTGCAAACTCGAAATTTGGTCGCACAAGATTAAGGGTCTGACCGAAAGTGACTTTGTCTTGGCCGCCAAAGCCGAACGGAAATTTAAACCGCTTCATCGGTGATTCGTTCGTAATCGAGGAACGACTCCTTGTGCACGAGGCCGAAATCTCGTGTCCTAGTGGCGCTGGAAAATCATGCGGGTTTGCCGCGAATGGAGCGCTACCAAGGGAGGTTTAATCTTAGGGTGATACCCAGTACCCAGGTTTATGTCCCACTGCTACGCTATCGAATGAGCATTCAAGGGCGAACGGCTAATAGGCAAGCCTGAGGGGAAAGCGAACCACGCATGTGGGCTGAACTCGGTCTGCGCTTTATAGTAGGTGGAGTGATTGTTTCCCTCTTTGCGCTCGTGAGCGACATCTGTAAACCAAAAAGTTTTGCCGGCCTATTTTCCGCAGCTCCCTCAGTCGCCCTCGCAACGCTGGGTCTGACCTTCCTCAAGCAAGACGGCAATTATGTCAGCCTCGAAGGCCGCTCCATGCTTGTTGGGGCTATCGCCCTCGTGGGATCTAGCTCTCTCATCGGCCATTTGATGATGCGCCGGTCATGGCATGCTCTGGGAGTAGGCTCTTGCGGTATTCTCGTATGGTTTGGAATTGCGTTTGGATTGTGGTTGTGTCTGCTAATTTGACCCATCATGAAAATTCAGATCAGCGTGGCATCGCTCAAAGAGACGAGATGGCAAGAGCTGCTGGTGCGTTTTGTGCTTGGCGGGGTCATTACCGCCTCGGCTGGACTCATCGCCATGAATTTCGGCCCGATCATGGGTGGGTTGTTTCTAGCGTTTCCTGCTCTTTTGCCCGCGAGCCTCACACTCGTAGAAAAGCATGAAGTGCAAAAGAAAGCAGAGAAGGGATTGTCCGGGAAACAGCGCGGACGACAAGCGGCTGCCGCTGATGCGGCTGGGGCCGTCCTCGGCGGTGTCGGGATGGTACTGTTTGGCCTCGTGGTGTGGCAACTCGCCTCGTATGGTCCATGGACTGTCTTACCTTTGGCCACTCTAGCATGGACCATGGTTGCGCTTTCTTTGTGGATCGTGCGGAAACACAAATGGCTGACTTAACGAAATTATCATCTTCCTTCAACATGTCTAAACGGACCTGTCGAGTCGTAATTGAGACCCCCAAGGGAAGCCGTAATAAATTTCGGTATGACCCAGACGCGAAATTATTTATGCTCGGGGGACTACTCCCCGAAGGCATGATGTTTCCGTTTGATTTCGGATTCATCCCCTCCACGCTGGGCGCTGACGGCGATCCCCTTGATATTATGGTCATGCATGACGCGCCCGCCGCTGTCGGATGTCTCATTGAAGTCCGAATTATCGGGGTGATCATCGCGACCCAAACAGGAAAAAACGGTACCACCTGTAAAAATGACCGGATTTTAGGCGTGGCAATTCATTCTTATGACCACATGGCCTGCGAGTCCGTAAAAGATCTTCCCATAACCTTGCTCGATCAGGTGGAGGAATTCTTTGTTTCTTATAATAAGCAGCGCAACAAAAAATTCCGAATTCAGGATGTGGCAGGGCCCAAGAAGGCCTTGAAATTATTGAAGTCGGGAATCCAGTCCTTCAAGGTTGCCCATACGCAGTGAGTTTCATGTCAGACAGGAAGACTGACCGGCAAATCGCCTGGCTTCGGACCAGAATCGATCAAATTGGCCCCCAAATATTGCACTATGGGGGGGAAGTGAAAGCATTGTACCGCAAACTACATCGCACTCGGCAGTCGTGGGATTATGGGAAAAATAAGAGGCAATAACCGCCTATCGTTTTCCACGCAATGCATTGATCCGGCACCTGGGTGGTGATTTCCGCATCCCATTCCTTCTCTCGTCCTCCGATCTCGGCTTCCAATGCAGATGTTGGGCATCGACCTGACGCACTTCTTTGACTCCTTTCATGAACCGAGGAAAGTCTTCAAACTGCGTCCACTGGTTATACGCGGTCTGTACCGGTACGTTGACTTCAATCGATGTGATCGATGTGAGGACGTTTGACCTGTTGGCCCCCTTCCCGTGTGTAAAAGTTCGCTATTGATGTGGTGTGTTATGGGGCGCGGCTGCCTCGATACCGATCGACGAAGCAATCGTTTTCGCGTGTGCTAAATGTTCCTTCAATACCGGCAACGCGCTGGCGGCCCACTGACGTACTTCCATATTCTCCTCCATGAGCGAATGCTGACCAAAGTCCTTCACGTACTGGGCGTGAGCTCGCAGCATGGAAGTCATGTAGGCTCGATCGAACTCCTTGCCGGAGAGCTGCGAAAGGTTGGTTATTAAGTGCTTGTGCTGTTCGAGTGGGTGCGCATGCAATTCAATCCTTTCATTCAAAACTAAGGTTCGAATCTGCAGGCCGGCTTTCTTGTGATCTTGGATCATCCGAGCGCCGAATTGTTTGACCTGCTCGTCTGTAGCTTTTTGCGTGGCCATTTGGCCCAGCGCCATTTCCATCCATTGCCCTTCGGCCGCATGCTCGAGGAACGAGACGGTGGTCGATTGGGGCGTGGCTATATGGACCAATGATGTTGAGACGATAAGACCTGACGCTGCCATGAGCAGGAAGTTCATAGGACGAGACATGCGTTCGTCTCCGTGATTAAGTCGCGTACTGAAAGACTGTGATGCTGAAGACAGTCCGAGAGAAACAGATACTGCGGATCATTCAAAAAAGTTCCCCTTCTATCATTTGAGACCGTCACTGTTGGCGTCTCTCGACTATTTGCTCAGAGTATTTGGTCTTTGTGAGAGCAGCAGTAAGACCGCATAATTGTCATCGTCGACGTCGGCTTCGATCCGATCTCCGGACTGAATGGTTTCGAGGCGCCGAGTCGTCATGTCAGCTTGTACCTGTACTTCCCGCCCATCGTCGCTCTTCACAACATAGGTCTCCCCGTCCACTCGTACGACTTCCCCTTGGATGGTTCGAATCCCTTGCAGGGGGGGATGCTCTGTTGTGTCAGGAGTCTGATTTGGCTGCACCGGTTTGCCAGCGGGGGGACGATTCTTGATCTGCAGAGTGTTATTCACCTTGAGCACACCCTTCACTTGTCGAGCGAGCCGCTCAGCCTGACTACGCTCTGTCTTCGTTGCTACCATGCCGCTCAGAGTCACGATCCCACGTTCGGTAGTCACGTTGACGTGGAGGAAATGCGAGACACGGTCACTCGTCAACTTTTCCTGCACGGCGGTCGAGATCGCGGCATCACTCAGCGTCTGGTCGACCGTTTTCTCGGTGGTCGACTGACACGCTGTGAGAATGAACATGCACACTGCCGTGGACAGGACAGCGAAACCGTTTGGTCGGGAATGCAAGGTGCTCTCCTCCCATGGAGATACCTCCAATTCTGGGCTTGCCTGCCACCCATGGAACTGGGTGAGTACCTAGCGGGTCGCTCTATTCCCCCCGGCCACTAGGGATTCTGCCACTGTGACCCGTCCCAACGCGATGTGATTCTACGAGTCATGGATTCGTCCCCTCCGGTAGGGGAGAAAGAGAGGATCGCAGATGAAAAAGCTTCTCACACTAGCCGTCGCCTCGTTCCTCCTCCGCATGCTGAAGAAAGGTTCATGAAACCGTGAGGGCATGGATCCGTTGGACGTTCCTCACGACCCCGATCATATTGAGTGCCTGTTCGACCGGGCCCGCGGTCATTTCAGAGGAGCTCAAATCACAGATCGATCCCTCTATCTCCTTCTCCGAGCTCCTCGCTGCCCCAAATACCTATGTCGGGCGGACGGTTTTGTTGGGTGGAACCGCTCTCAAGGCGAGACGCACGAAAGATCGCACCGAAATTGAAATCCTGCAGCTTCCGCTGGTGGCCAATCAACCGTCTGACCAGCGGTCCAAATCGGAGGGGCGTTTCATTGCACTCCGATCGGGAGAATTTCTCGATCCCGCAATCATCGAGCGAGATGCTCCTGTCACCGTCGTCGGCGAGGTGAAGGGAGCCATCGTCAAACCACTAGACCAGGGCGAGTATCAATATCCGGTGGTGGAGATCAAACAGTTGATCAATTGGAAGGAATTACAACGCCGGGATCGTACAGCAGGATATGGTGGCGGGTATGGGTACCCCTATGGGCCATATGGATATGGTCCCATGGGTTATTACGGAGACCCATTTTACGACCCTTATGGCTACGGCGGCTTTTATCCCTATTATTACGGTCGCGGGCGTTCGTCGCTGGCTCCTTCCCCTCCTCCGCGGTCTTCTTCTGTTCCCCCGCGGGTCCAAAAACGCAGGTAATGATGGGCGGATCCGGGCTCCTCACAAGTATTCGCGTGATCCAAGAAGAGACGTTCGGATATGGGCGGCGCTTTTCATCCTGATCATCGCCGGCTGTTCGAGCGTGGCTTTACTGTCCTGTTATTTTATTTTTCGCCAGGGTTTTCCCCGGGTTATAGGCGTAAGTTTCTGCCCTTACAATAAAATCTCAATCCACTGAAAAGGGGAACTCGGGATTTCAGCTTGTGAGGAAGTAGGGGAGATGAGTTTTCTTGAGCGGCAATTTCAGCCGAATATTCTGACAACCAATTTGGATGCAGTCGTAAATTGGTCTCGGAGGTCAGCCTTGTGGCCGTTGACCTTCGGTCTCGCTTGCTGCGCAATCGAAATGATTGCCACATCCTCGTCACGGTACGACCTGGATCGTTTCGGCGCCGGTGTTTTTCGAGCGTCCCCACGACACGCCGATCTCATGATCATCGCCGGCACGGTGACACGCAAGATGGCGCCGGTGATCCGCCGCATCTACGATCAGATGCCGGAACCCCGGTACGTCATTTCTATGGGTTCTTGCGCCACCTCCGGCAACCACTACAACAGTTACGCCGTGGTCCAGGGCGTGGACCAGATCATACCGGTTGATGTCTATGTGCCGGGCTGTCCACCACGCCCGGAAGCGTTGCTTGATGGATTGCTCAAGTTGCAGGAGAAGATTCAGCGGGAGAAAGTATTCGTGCGGTGAGCCACGAGAGCGAATACGCACAGGGTGGGGTGTGCAGGACTTCGATGGTGTCGCCGTCAGAACTATCCTGCCACCGGAGGCTGCGCGTTTTGACGCGTTACCGAAGGCTTGGCTCTTCTCTGGAGCATCGATGCCGTGCAAGCGTATTCGTTCAGACCGTCCGTCACGCATCACGTCAATCGTATCGCCGTCGATGACGCCCCACCCACAACTTTACCGGAGAAGTCAGCGTTGACGTTGGAAGAGGCCAGGACAAAAGCGAGGATCAAAGGAAGAAGTAGATGCATCGTGTGTCCAATGGGGGTGATAGCTGCCTGCTGTGAGTATCAACCGTCAGGCCTGGGAAGAATTGGGAAGTGGTCTAAATCGCGGTGTGGCGTTTAGGGATGTTGTGGCGAAATGGCTTCACGTTTTTCGTGCCCTACCATTAAGCGGAGATCACACGCGAACCTCGCAGAGTGGCCCATTCTAGGAAGGATATCAGCGCGGCGCAAGCGTTTCCGACTGGAAGCAAAAAATAAAAAGGCCAGCCCAAGCAGGCAGCCATCACCGGCACGGGGCCTTGCCCGCGCGGTCAACTTGCTGATCAAGATAGTTCTGCCGCTGCATCTGAATCGATTCCATCGCTTCACGAGTTCGGATTTCAGACAAAATCTGCTGTGTCTCCGAGGGGTGCAAGTAGTCCCCTGCCTCCACGAGTGCCGCTGTAAGCGCTGAGCCGATCAGCACGCCGAGTAGTAGATTTCGCATGGTGCCCTCCTTTCGTTGGACCTTTACCCTGAGCCTAGGCCACACGGAGCGTTGAAGGCTATGACCCTTTCGCACGGGCCGGATTGAATGAAGGAGCAGGAGGTTTATGACCCTTAGGAGGTCTACTCTCTGAGTAGATAAAGAGGCTTCAACGGAACGGAGCTGTATGGAGTGGTCTCAATTCCGGGGTGATGAGCCGATTCGGAGGGTCGGGGGTAGCGTCATTATTTAACGCCTAACGGCCCGTAAACGTTACGAGTTCACAGTGTTTCGCGGTGTAAGCGGAAAAATCGGGCTCCCGATTTTGGCCTCGCCATGGTGAAGGATCAAGGTTGGTTGGCGGGCAAGGCAAAATGTTGCGAGACGAGTTGCTCGAATTGCTCCGGCGTGGCATCGGCTGGACAGATCACAACGAAGTTGCCTTGCTGGTGTGCAGGCACGGCGTCTGGATTCAGAATCTTCATGATGCGTGCGGCTAACGCCAATGCTTCCGTCTTGGACCAGAGATCCAGCTTGCCCCGTTTGCGGTCATAAGCTTTCACGGCAGCCGCCGCTTTATCACTCCAATCCCTCGGGAGCTTCAGCTTACCGTCGTCGTCGAACAACTCACGCGCGTCAGAAAACGCAATGCGTGCCACCTCCGTCATGACACGCTCAGCCGTCAGTTGGAGTTCATCGGCTTTAGTCCTGACAAGGGATGCAATGGCGGCACTGACATTAGGATTTGTTAGCAATCTGCAGGCTGTGACGGATGCGCCATTCGCGGAATAGCCAGCGCGAATTGCTGCTTGCTTCCCATTGAAATCAATGATGTATTCTTGGCAGAACCGTCGAATTCTGTAGTGGAGGCCATCGTGGACCTCGGATCGACGAGCTGTGGGCATAGAGCATCAGTATCACGCACCCACGCAACATGTGACAACTTATAGACTGTCCTGACGCCAATTTCCAAGGACTTCCCAATATCCTTGACGCTCCTCTCACAGGAATTTGAGAATCACTAGCGGCGAGTAAAAATGATCGAGGGCAGGCGTTTGAAGTGGTGAGAAAGAGCTACTTTTGACATTGATGGGTGATCATTTAGGTAAGTCAAGCCTAACTTCCTCGTATTTGTCTCTGAGCATCGCCACAAAATTATTTCCGCTAGCAATCTTATCTATATCATTAGCCGAAACGACTATGATCACGATTCCTCGATCTTGGAAGACTTTCAGCAACTCCCTTGTTGCAGCTGTTGTACGTGCTTCGCCGGTGATTCCTACCTTTGAAAATAGCAGCCCAAACTTGCACTTGGCCGATTCAAGAACTCTAGCTAGCTTTGCAAGAGTTGTGAAGTCTGCTGGCTTAGACCAATCTTTGCACTCACAGATAAAATAGCGGCCCAAGTCAGACCGGAAATCAAAATCTTGCCTTCTAAGGCTCCAACGACATCATACTGAGAGGACTGACTTCGTACATCCATCCTTGCTCGACAGCCTGGAATAGTCGTCAGGATGTAATGAGCGAGACATTCTAATGATCTTCCCGGTGTGGACTTCAATGCTGTCTGTAGATAACGAACATATTGGATATTGAGGAAATATAGGGAGGACTCAGATTGAGATCGCTGTTCGGTCATCCATGCGTCATCTAGCTGTTGCAGAATCCATTCAGGGAAAAAGCCCTTGGCACTGTCCTTCTCATATAATTTCCAAATGTGATCTGCATATTTGAGCAGTTCTTTGTGAGAAACACCCAGATTCACCACTAACTGTTGGTAGGCGCCAGACCTCTGAGCCTTAAACTTTCCTTGATCTCTGATAGCGTCCTCACACAAGGCTAACATCATATAGCGTTTCGCCAAAACGGGCCGCTGAGCGACTGTATGACATCTGCTTATCCAGAACAAAGAGGTCCCTTTAGGCACTTGACAGTGAGTCTTCTCCTGATAATCCAGCAGACGATCATAAAGCGCATAAAATAAGGGCATCGCCTCGTGAACGCGTCCTTGGTTCAAATAGTAAAGTCCAAAGAGTTCCCAAACTCTTTGCAATTCTTTCTTTGCATCAAGAAGCGCCATAGGACAAATACTCTTGGGCAATGCTGTAGCTAGTGCAGCAGCGCCTTCCATCTCCATAAGATGGCCGAGGAGAGCCTTTACTTTGCCTTTAGCCCTTTGCTCAAGCTCATCGAAAATAATATTTTGCGGGGGTGTCATCGTCAGTCTTCCAAACTCACTGAATACTTAAGTCGCCCTAGCGAAGAGAGAATGGAAATCATCAAATATTGCCGACTGGGAGTACTTGAGCTAAATGCGTAAATGAGCCGGCATTTCTCCATGCTGTGCGGTCACCTATCACATAAAGTCGACGTTTGGCGCGAGTAACTGCCACGTTTAATAGATTCGGTGGATGCCCGGCCCATTGTCGCGCACCAGCAAAGATATCTGAAGGGGCTCCAAGTACTAAGACAACAGCTTCAGCTTCTTTTCCTTGGAAAGTATGGATTGTACCGATTCGACTAGCTGTCCAAATCCGAGCATTTGCTGGAAGCCGACGAGAAATTCCATCGTCGCGCCGAATGGTCTCTCTTAGCTTCTGGGAAACAATCCGGAAGGGCGTGACGAAGAAGATGTCTGGGTCATCGATCCCGGAATGTAACAATCGACGAAGCAGCTGTAACGCCTGTTCTCCTTCCGCCTGACTCCACTTTCCCTCTCCATCGCCCTGCACATCTATCCAAACGCTCGAACCTAAAACATTACCAATGACTGATTCACCATGACATGTTCCGAACACCATTAGTCCGTCATACGCTATATAATTTGAGATTGAGAACATGGGCTCCTCACATCGTCGATGCACGCGCAATGGTGAACCGACCCAGATATCACCGTCTCTTGTCTGTATGGTAGTACCAAACCAGGAAGCCCGATCGGATAAAGTCTGGACTGACATTTCCGGCGGTGCCCATTCACAGGGCGAGACACCAAACTCTGCAAATATCGCATTGGTAAGCTTCGGTGGAACAGTAACAACTGGCTGAATCTGTAGAGGGTCTCCTATCACAATAGCTCGCCTAGCTCGCCAAAGCGCTCCAACTGCTGCCTGTGGAACTGCTTGACCAGCTTCATCTACTAGAAGCCAGCCTAACTGTTCACGGCCAAGGGGACCGAACAACCGGGACATCGAGGCAAAGGTGGTGGACACGACCGGGACAAGGAGGAACAGACTGGCCCAAAGTGACCGTCTGGTTGGCTCCTGGGTCTCAGAGAGGGACCGCCCTTTCATCACCTCCAGAGCTGCCCGCACATTGTGACGGAGATATTTTGCTGCCGCATCAATAAAGGCTCTGTGAAGCGCAAAAGATGCAACAAAAAGGTCATCTCTAGCGCGCTGGAAGTCGTTACATATCCATGGAGAAGTGGTCTGTAGCACGCAATCTTCTTGATTCCAGAAATCCTCGTCGGCAAAATTGTTTCCAAGCATCGCTTGACCCGCCTCAATTGTGACTAATGTCGCCTTGAGGGTTTCATCGGCATTTACCGAATCTGTTTCTGCCTCCGCCAATCGTCCCTGCGAAGCGGAAAGGACCTGGGAAATGTTTTGTGCCGCTTCTTGTCGTGCTCTCACAAGCGAGCGAGCCGTGCTTAATTCCTGGGTAGCTTTCGACATTTGATGCCGCCATTCACGATAGGTCCGTGTCCAGAATAGTCGTGCGAGGAACCCCGGTCGTAGCAGCGTGAGCGCTTCACGATCTTGAGATGCCTTGCGCTCGGTCTCTAGTGCGGCCATGCATACAGCACGTGCCTCGGTGTCCTGCTGCAGCCTGATAGTGAGGTCATCTTGTGCCTCTATGAATGCACGATGAGCAACATCTGCCTCCTTCTCCAACTGAGCCCGTCGGCAAGCCGCTTGGTATGCTTCATCCATCCGTTGCTGTATCAGCTTCACTGCTCGAAGCTTTGCTAGAAAATCTTTCCTGACTTCTTGCCAGCGGTGGTGCGCCTCTATCTCGCTACAGGGTGGCTGTTCAATGTCAATCACATCACGGACGCTCTCATTATCGTCTTCCTCATCATCTTCGTCCTGACCCTGCGCGATATCGCGCCCGGTGACCGCCTTGAAGTAAAGAGCCATCCCGCGCTTCTTGTGCCACCAGAATGCTTTCGCGAAGGCGGCTCTATTGCTGGCATTACCTAAGACGGCAGCGGCTAATCCCCAGGTAGCTCCCTCGATGATCCGTCCATCATTCGCAAAAACTGCATCGGAAACTGACTGGAAATAACGCAAGGGTGGATTGGAGTCGTTTGCAATGGCAGATGAAGATGGAATTTCTCGGCTAATGTTTTCGACAGCTTTGTTATTTGATGACGCGACTACAATCTCATGACCAAGCAGGCTTTCATGCAATTCGTACAAGTGGCTATAACCCTGACCGGTTCGCATTGATGTCACGTGAGTAAAGGCTGCTTCAGGTTTCGGAAATTCAGATAAGGCGATAGCCCGGTCCAGTACAACCTTGGCAACCATGTCTCTAAGAAGAGTGGTTTTGCCGGTTCCGGGGGGACCGTTGATTGAGACTAGACCAGGATCGACCAACTCTAATGCGGCATGGTTGATGGCGGCTTGCTGCATGAAAACAAGCGGGTGACGACCAGGCCCCGGCCATCGTGAAAGCGGAATTCTGTTGGGCGAGAGCGTTGCAGAAAGCAGAAAAGAATTGCCAACCACATCTTGCCGCTCTCTCCTTATAATAGGATTCACATAGTCCTGAATTGCCTGTCCGATATCGCCCTCTTTGAAAGCACTTCGCACTCGTATCAGGTCTTCAATGTAGAAGCTGTTGAGAAGCTCCGGTTGTGGTGGCTCACTGTATAAACCCCATTGAGGTACACGGAGAGCGATGCCAGGACGTATAATTTCTTCCTCGGGGAGATTTAGTTCCGCGACCAGCCAACTAATTGCTTGACTAATATCTGAGGCTTCTAAAGGCAAGATCTGGCCATTCTCGCCTTGACGCCTCAATCTGCGCTCCAGAGCTACGGTAAGAGCCTGTTCATATTCAACAAACTTGGCGAGTTCCTTCAATTGATCCGCACGTACCTTCCCATAGCCCCACGCAAAGCTTGAGAGGAACGTTCTGTCGTCCACAATCTTCCCCTCTGCATCTAATACGACGACCGCTAGCGCCGAAGTTCCCCGAACTTGCGACCGTTCTTCAGATTCCTCGGGAAACCTGTCAATAATAGATTGCACCGCTTTGGGCAGATCGAGCTCTCCCAGATAAACCATCCAGTACAGATGTCGTTCTCTGCCGCGTCGCTTGAATGTTGGTTGCAACCAAGGCTCAGAAACCTGTTCCAATCTCACAAGCTGACTACCAACAGCTTCAAGATCGCGTTCATTGGGCATAGGTTGCGGTGTGAGCACTTCTAATGTGAGCCAACTCGTCAATATCGCATCAGACTTGGGCTCACTCTGTATATGCACATCATGCGCTGCTTCTTGCTGGGGAATTGGCGGGGATTTTGGTTCGTTCCTTTGATAGTGGGATGGGGGACGCGTAATTTGATCACGCACAATCGATTCTGGCTCGGGATTGGGATTGTTGTTATCAGTGGATCCATTTGGATTCGGAGAGGTTGTTTGCCGATCGGATTTCTTATGCCGATGTTGAACGAGGCATTGATCGACCTTGGTTCTGAGCGACTTCGCCCGCTTGGTCTGGCGATGCGTTAGTTCGTTTTCCAGCACAGACAACTTCTGAACGTCCTGCTTTGAAGACTCAAACAAGCGTTCGAGTTCTTCAATATGAAGGCGGCTGTATGGTCTCGATGGCATGGTGACGAATTAGTGGCTCAGAGAGATCGCAGATCTATTTAATCCTTTGTGTCAACCTAAGACGACCTGGTTTTTTAACGAAATGGCTAGCGGCGAAGAATACCCTCTTCCCTACGAGAAAGCACCAGGGTTTAGGCGTGGAATGACGGGACAGAAAACTCGATAAGATCCGGTCTCGGTGGGACTCCTTGGATCTATTCAGCCTAGGGCCAAAAGACATTAAATCGGTACAACTCACTGTGTATAACAGATAAATCTTGGAAGGAGACATGGAGCACTTGATAGAGACAATTGCTGGAACGGTACTTCCTAACCTCAAAACTACTGACGTTTTCCCACTATTAACTTTAATTTTTCAAAAAAACCACAATACTAGCCATAGAAATGGAAACATATGACGAAGGCGATTGATCATTCTCGGTGAGCATGGCCGCGAAGAAAACCAAGAAGGCCGATTCGGCCAGTTTAACGCACATCGACTGGAATGTCCCAGATTGGCGAGACGATTCAGCCTACCCAAAACCCGATGCATCGATGCTCCCCGATGAGGAGGTGTTCCTCTATGATGACAGGCTTATTTATTGGCGGTGGGAGTTTCTCCGACGACGGCAAGACTATCGTGAAGATTTCGACACACACGCTGCCCCCACCTATGCCTATGAATGCGCAAAAGCGAAGGCTGCACCACAAGAGAAAGAGAAAACATTCGTCCCCCCACCCGAACATCCGGACTTCCGTGCCAATATACTATACCTCCCCTATGCGAACGACCCAGATTGGCATGGTCGGGTCAATGAGGCCATGCCGAGGTTCAAGCGGTACGGTCTTGATGGCCGGGGGCTGCCGAATCCTCGATGCCTTAGGCCGACCCGATTGGGATTTAAGAGCCGCTATGGGGGATTGCTTGAGGGGCCGATTGAGACGCGCGTCGAGCTGGAGAGCGATCAGGTGATGATTACATATTGCCTGAGCAAACCACTGGCACCACAGGAACAGATGGTGAGGAAGCTGCTACGAATGATGCAGGCCCACCAATATGGAAAGAAGGTGGCACGACGCGCCAGGCCTAAGGAATGGCCGACCTATTTGCGCGTCCTCGACGCAAGAGCCGCAGGCGTTCCCTATCACGTCATCGGGAAAGTGGTGCTCGGATACAGCGGATCGGAGAACGAGAACGCCATCCGTGTGCAGCAGGACATTTATCAGCCCGCCTACGACCTAGGAATTAATTTTCCAAATTAATCCCTAATCTACTTCCGCGGTCCGTGGACCCTATGCTGGTCCACATGGCGACCGACCAGCACACTACAAACACAAACCTACTTTTCCCGGTGAAGCACGTCGCCGTTCTATTTACGATTTGCCCTCATACGCTTTACCGAAAAATACGCCTAGGCGAAATCCCTTCCTACAGATTTGGTCGCAAAGTACTGCTCGACATTAACGAAGTGCGGGCCGCCTTGCGCGTACCGAGTAAAGGGAACGTCAATGCAGCTTGACGAGTTTGTCGTGAAGAGGAAAAAGCCGAGCAACTATATGAATGAGAGCAACTCACCCAGGAGATCGCCGACCATGGTCGGTGATTACCTCATCCGCCGCACGACTGGCTTGACCGTCGGGCATGTCGAACTGATTAAAGTTCTCGCGCGGGAGGCGATTGAAGCTTATCTCGCCGAGATCGAATCGGGAGAGGTTTAGGCAGATGACCCCCTTAGTGGAAGCAAAAACGATTCAGCAGACGAGCACGTTAGTTGACATTGCACAAGGACCTTACACGAACTTCTCCATTGGGCCAAAAAGGAAGGCGGTGATGCATGAGCCGAGGCGAAGATGACCTAATTTCCTGGGATGGCGATCTTCCTCCGCGCATTGACCCCGGCGAGTATAACGCCGTGGTCCTCTGGACGAAGCCCGTCGATCGGTACGGCAACAGGACGTTGACATTTCAATGGCGCCTATTGCTGCCGGACTCACACGAGCAGATCGAACTCGCCGGCTATTGCAATCTCGGGCCCGCGAAGCACCCGAAGATTCGGCCCGGATCGAAACTCGCCTCCTGGCAGCGAGCCATAGCCGACTTTACCCACGGCACTCCAAAGCGTGTGCCGACAAAGGCCTTCAAGACGTTCTGGTTTCGCGTCCGAGTCCGCACGGTCACGCGCAATGCCAAGGGTCCCCTGCATCCGCGCGATCAGTACAGTGTGGTGGACGATATTCTTTCGGTAGGCGGGAAGCGGAGCGAGCTGTCGGCAGACAGCCTGCCGCCGCTGGACAAGCGAGCGACCGCGATCACGGGCTATCCCTCTTCCATCCCCGGTCTCGGGCCCTTGAAAAAAGATGCGCTGAGCCGGTGTGAACAGTGCGACGAACCGACGTCCTTTTCCTATAGGGGCCATGCGTTGTGTGTCACCCATGCCAACAAAGAGCTGATAAATCGGAGGGATAAATGACTGCTATCCACATAGTATCCAATCAGAGACAGAATCTTCCCGAACCGGACACTCTTAAGTGTTTTGTTCTTATCTTAATTCCCCTTACCTTTTCTTATCTTCGCTTATCTTACCCTCCGTATCGGTATCCCCTCGCTCCTTTAGGGAAAGCTGTGCTCTGCGGCGAAATCTATCGGGGCGTTTTAGCGGTTCTTTGGATTATGGGCACAACAAAAGAGCACGTCCGTGCGTCGAACGTGCTCTTCAGAATCCGACGATGGGCGTCGTCGGTTACCCACCAAAATCTGCATCGCCTCGGGATGGGGGGCGTCAGAACTCTCTGTCCCGGCAGTATCGTAGGTTTTATGTAGGAAGTAAATCATCATTCGGGGTTTGTCGAATGCGAGCGATTCTTTCGCCATAAACCAATAAGGATTTGACGGGATGAATGTACACAAGAATTTCGCCAGGGAGTTTGTCGACTACGGCAATCTTGAATTCCTGACGCTTGGCTCTCCAGAGGAAGAGCGGGGCTGGGCATGGGTTGCCGGGGGGTGCATTGCATGCGGGACAATACAGCCCGACTGCGAGATGACATGGCACGCCGAGGGGGCGATGGCAACACAAGCCGACTGCGAGATGACGTGGCACGTCTACGAGGATGAACTCTTAGCCCAGGGGTTTCTCGATGGTAGTCCACGGGCCCTCTTTCGACCCCGGCGTTGGTTTTGCGCCGTGACTAAAACAGGAATGCCGCGGGTGGTATGCCCCTCTTGCTATCGACCGATTCGGTTCGACTGCATAGAGGGCGTATGGGACCCCCGGTTCATGTGCCCAGCTCACCTACAAATGATTCTGCCATTCGCTGAGACCGGATTGTCACAGTGAGCCGAGCGAGACGCCAAGGTGCGGATCAAACTCAAAGAAGCGCTGGAATTGTTGACAGCTGACTATACCCACACACAACAGCAATAAGGAGGACTCACCATGGCGCACATCAGCAGCACTACCCCCCTCTTCACGCTTAGGATCAGAGACCCTCAGGAACAACGCTACTATTACGACGTCATGCGGCGCGGCCGCTCACCGCATATCTATGACTGGCGTACCTTGCTTGCGGATCAAGCCTACCAACAAGGATTTATCAGTCGTCAGTGTTTCACTGAGGACGAGGCGTCCGTCATCGAGGCTCATGTTCAGATGCTCGGCTGTCACAGTGAGCGAAAGCCTGTCAGTCTGCCGACCCAGTATGGTCCTTCTGACACGTGCGGCAATATGCAGTATCGGGACTTCTGGGAAGAAGGCGACGTGCCCTGCGCGATAACCTACGTCGGGTACTTCGGCGTCGAAACAGAGTTGGTAAAAGGACTGTTGCCAGACGACTATTATCGACATGGCCAGGATGATCACCGCCGATGGTGAAGTCACGATGGAGATGCCGTTGTGGGAAAGAGAGAACCCGCTCTAACCGATGGATTTTCGGCGGGAAGTTTGGGCGTATTTCGGTGGAAATTTCAGGCAGTCTCTTGTGATGCTGGTCTCGGTCTCACCCAACAGCACAGGAGGACGCCATGAAGCCGCTCCATCTAACAGCATCCGATATTGTCAAGGTTGAAGAAATCTTGGACGCGCAAGATTTGGAATTTGCGATCGCGGTAATCGATCAGATCGTTGCGCAAAAAGTTCGACCGCGTGGTACCCGTGCCGCTGGTAAGGCTGGCCGACGCCGCACGGAGGATCCTGCGATGAGTCCAATTCAAGCGCCTTCGCCCAACGAAGAATGGTTCATGCGGAAGTTCTATGAGCTGACGCCCACGAACAAACAGCAGATTCTGGATGAAATGGCTGAGAAGATGAAAAGCGTGCCCGAATCTGAACGCGAAACGTGCGGATGGTACATCGAAGGCATTGCGAACGAATATGGGACGGAACCATGACACGAGTAGCAGTGTATGCCCGATATTCATCTGACGGTCAGCGGGAGACCAGCGTTGAAGATCAATTCCGCATTTGTGCGCAGTATGCCACTCGGGAAGGATGGCAGATTGTCAAGAAATTCGAGGACAAAGCCATCTCGGGCATGAAGGGTGAGAGCGATCGGGATGGCTTCGCTGCTCTGCTCAAAGGGGCGAAGGCCAAACAGTTCGACGTTGTACTTATCCATGACCTTAGCCGTTTGACCCGCGACAGTATGAAGATGGAGCAGACACGACGTCAATTTGTCTTTTGGGGAGTGCGGCTGATCGGCGTCAATGACGGGATCGATACCGACCACGAAGGAAACTTCATGATGTCCGGGGTGAAGGGCATCTTCAATCAGCAGTATCTCCTCGATCTAGCAAAGCACACGCATCGAGGATTGACCGGGCAAGCATTGAAGGGCAATAACTGTGGTGGGCGAGCTTATGGGTACAAGCACGTCCCTCTCGAACATCCCACCGAGAAGGATGAGTATGGCCGCCCACTGATCACGGCCGTCAAGCGAGAGATCGATGAAGAGCAGGCCAAATGGGTGCGACAGGTGTTCCAGTGGTACGCCGAGGGCTGGTCTCCTCGGAAAATTTCCGATGAATTGAACCGGCGCAAAATCCCGTCGCCAGGAGCCTCGTATCATCGCAAGACACAATCAGCACGACAGGGGACCTGGTCCGCCAGTGCCCTGCATGGTCATCCCAACCATGCCGCAGGCATCCTGTGCAATGTTCTGTATATCGGGAAGCAGGTTTGGAATCGCCGCCAGTGGGTACGGAACCCAGAGACCGGGCGCAAAGTCCCGCGCCTGCGCCCAGAATCAGAATGGATCGTGACGGACCAGTCGGAGTTGCGGATCATCTCACAGGACCTCTGGGATCGGGTCCAGCAGCGGCGAACAGCACAGAAGAAATGGGTGGCCAAGCGGAAGACCAGCAGTCCCAAGTATCTCCTCTCCAGTCTCCTGCGATGTGCGGAGTGTGAATCCAACTTCGTGTTGCAAAGTTATTATCAGTACGGTTGTGCAGGCCATAAGGATCGGGGTCCCAGTGTCTGTCGCAATAGCTTGAAGGTGTCCAGGACTCTAGTGGAAGACAAGATTCTGGCTGGACTTCGTAAGGACCTGTTCACCCAGGAGGGCCTAGACCTCTTTATTAAGGAAACGACAAAGCTATTGACGGACCGTCGCACTGAGCGCCAACCGGACCACTCCCGCCTGCCCAAAGTCGAAAAAGAAATTGCCAACATCATGAAGGCAATCAAGGCGGGAATCCTCACCCCGACCACCAAAGCCGAGTTAGAGCAGGCCGAGGCCGAGCGTAGCAGGCTCCTGGAGCCTCAGATGGACAATGGCCTTTTGTCGATATTGCCCAGAGCAAAGGAGCGATACCAAGCCTTGATTGAGGGGATTGGAGCCCTGTCCTCAAGGCATCTACCCCAGGCAAGGGAACAGATACGAGCACTGGTAGGGGAAATCTGGCTCAGGCCAACTAAGGAAGGATACCTGGAAGCCACCCTTGAGGGACGGTATGAAGGATTCGTAAAATTGACGGGTGGAGGAAAGTTAAATCTCGCTGGTTGCGGGGGAAGGATTTGAACCTTCGACCTTTGGGTTATGAGCCCAACGAGCTACCAGGCTGCTCCACCCCGCGGGCGGATGCTAACAAAGGGTTAAAAGCCAAGTCAAGCCAACATCCGCGGCCAAGGGGGAGATAGGCTGAAGGCTATTAAGGGTTAGGGTCGTAAAAACCAACTTCAGCCTTCAGCCTTAACACCTGAGTAGCTTCTGCCGAGTTGCTTTCGCACACTTGCAATGCTAAAGCGATAGCATGCGACTTGTGTTCATGGGGACGCCGGAATTTGCGGCGACCTCTCTTGATGCCTTGTTGAAGTCGGACGATTCCGTTGTTGGTATCGTCACGCAACCGGATCGTCCGAAAGGGCGAGGGCAAGTCCTCACACCGTCTCCAGTGAAACTCCTGGCCCAGGAAGCGAAGATTCCTCTGCTCCAGCCGCTGAAGATGAAGGATCCTGAGTTCCTCCAGGCTCTCGCCGGGTGGAAACCGGACCTGATTGCGGTCGCAGCATTCGGGCGCATTTTGCCTCCGGTTGTCCTCTCGTTTCCCCCACTCGGCTGTGTCAATGTGCATGGGTCCCTTCTTCCCAAGTATCGCGGGGCTGGTCCGATCCAGTGGGCCCTCATCAATGGCGAAGCGGAAACAGGTATTACGACCATGCTCATGGATGAGGGAATGGATACCGGCGCGATGTTGCTCCAAGAGGCCATCCCCATAACGCCGGACGATACCGCCGGCACCCTCTCGCCGCGACTGGCTGAGCTTGGAGGCAGACTGCTGGTCGAGACGATTGTCCGACTCAAGGCCGGAACCCTCGTCTCACGACCGCAAGACGCTTCGCAGGCGACCTTCGCGCCGTTGCTGAAAAAGGAAGATGGTGTGATTGATTGGGCTTTGCCGGCAACGGCTCTGGCCAACCGGGTCCGCGGACTCTCTCCCTGGCCCGGAGCCTACACAACCGTAGCGGGAGGCGACCGTTGGATGATCTGGCATGCGCGAGCGCTTCCAGGGCCTGTGACAAGCCCTCCTGGTACGATCGTCGCCGTGACAACCGAAACGATTCACGTCTCCACTGGGAAAGGAGTCCTTGCCGTGATGGAGTTGCAGCCGGCTAATAGTCGTCGCATGGCCGCATCTCAATACTTGGCAGGCCATCCCGTTGCTGTGGGGTTGAAGTTAGGGGGAGCGGCTCTCCTCTAAAGGTCTGTCTGGTCTGTCTGGTCCTTCTGGTTAACCTGATGCAACCAAACAAACCAGACAGACCGAACAGACCAGACAGACCAGGTTCGTCTTCTATGGCATCTGGCGTTCGATCCATCACCACGACTCGCCCCGCACCGTCAGCTCGTACGGTCGCCTTCTCCTTGCTGGTGGAGTCAATTAAGAGTGAGGAGGGAATCGATGTTCTGTTAGATCGCGCCCTTGCGCGATGCTCGTTCGACAGTAGGGAACGGGCTCTCACGATGGAGCTCACCTATGGTGTCTTGCGACGGCTTGCGACCATCGATTGGCGACTTGAGCCGGTTTTGGACAAGCCACTTTCCCGCCTTCCTGTTGTCGTACAAATGCTGCTCCGGCTTGGCGCCTATCAACTCCTCTTCCTCGATCGTATCCCCCAGTCTGCTGCCGTCAACGAATCGGTTAGTCTGGCCAGAATCTTTGCTGGCACAGTTGGGAGGGACTGGAGCGGCTTGGTCAACGCGGTCTTGCGCGGGCTCTTGCGCCATACGCCTCGGCCCTGGCCGAGCATGGATGATCATCCCGATTACGCCCTTGCTGTGCGGTACTCAATTCCAGACTGGCTCAGTCGTCGATGGGTGGAACGTCTTGGCCTGGTGACCGCGGAAGCAGTCTGCGCAGGAGTCAGCCTTGCGCCTCCGATGACGCTTCGAGTGAATCAGCTGATCACGACCAGGGGCGTACTCCTTGAAAGATTTACACGAGCCGGAATTGCGGCCAAGCCGACCAGCGTAAGTCCGTTCGGTATCGTGATTGAAGAGGGAGCCCCTGTGCCCTCTCTCCCGGGATTTCAGGAGGGGGCGTTTTATGTTGAAGACGAAGCAGCACAGCTGATTCCTCCTCTTCTCGATCCTCAGCCCGGTGACATCGTCCTCGATGCCTGCGCGGCGCCGGGAGGAAAATCGACCCATCTGGCCGATCTGATGCAGAACAAGGGGATCATCTATGCCGTCGACCGAAAAGGAGCCCGTCTGGATCTGCTGCGAAGCAATTGTCAACGACTGGGAGTTCGGAATGTCGTGCCGGTTCTCGGCGATATTCGACAGCGTCATGAATGGATTCCCGCGACGAAGGCGAGAGTCGGTGAACCATTTGTGGATCGCATATTGGTGGATGCGCCTTGCAGCGGGCTCGGTGTATTACGGCGACATCCGGAAGCGAAGTGGCGGAAGGACGACCAGATTCTCCCACGACATCAATTGCTACAATGTCAGATCCTCAAAGCGGTTGCCCCATGCTTGCGGCCCGGCGGGGTGCTGGTCTATAGTACCTGCTCGACGGAACCGGAAGAAAACGAAGCCGTCATCGAGCGATTCTGTCGTGCCCATGAGGAATTCCAATGCGAATCCGTCGCCTCATGGTTACCGCCCGAGGCGCAGGGGTTCGTCACTGAAGGCGGCGCCATTTCAACAATGGGAAACCGGTACTCAATGGACGGATTTTACGCAGCCCGACTGAGGAAGGTCTGATGGTGGCACGCTCCACTCTCATTGCGCCTTCGATCTTAGCTGCTGACTTTGCCAGACTGGCCGACGAAGTGGCGGCAGTCGAACGTGCGGGGGCCGACTTCCTGCACATTGATGTCATGGACGGACATTTCGTCCCGAATTTGACCATCGGACCGCCGATCGTGGCGGCGCTCAGAAAAGTCACCAAGTTACCCCTCGACGTCCACCTCATGATCACAAACGCCGATGCCTTTATTGCTGAGTTCGCCGAGGCGGGAGCCGATTATCTCACCGTTCACGTGGAAGCCTGTCCACATCTCCATCGCACAGTACAATCGATCAAGGAGCGAGGCGTCAAGGCCGGGGTGACCCTGAACCCCGCCACCTCGCTCAATACAATCGAGGAAATTCTCCCCGATGTCGATATGGTCCTGATCATGTCGGTCAATCCCGGCTTCGGAGGTCAACAGTTTATCGCCTCCTGTCTCCCGAAGATTTCGTCGGCTCGTGCCATGATCGATCGGGCTGAAAGTCACGCATTGCTCGAAGTGGACGGAGGCATAAAGATCGATAACGTGGCTCAAGTGTTAGCTGCGGGAGCTGATGTCCTGGTTGCAGGGTCAGCTATCTTCTCCAGTCAGAACTATGCCGAGACGATCGCGGCCATGCGCGCAGCCGGCCAACATTCCTCCACGACGCCGAAGCGCGTCTCCACTCACTGATAGGCCTCTCGGGTGGATATTTCTTCCCTCATCGATAGCCTGCACCCCCTCGAAGTCAAAGTACTGTCGACCTTTGTGGCGAAGCCCGACGCGGTGCTTCGAACGGAACAGTTGTCGCAGTCCACCGGATTGGAACCTTCGCAGTTGAGCATGGCAATCGAATGGTTACTCGCCAAATCATTACTCACCGTCGATACCGAAACCGTAACACCGAATGTCTCGCTCACCAAAATCGGCGAACTCTACTTTGAAAAGTACTCGCCGATCGAGCGGGTGTTGTCTGCTGCTCGCGATGCAGCTAAAACAGGCAAGCGTCTGACCATTCAAGACATTCAATCCCGGGAAGGGCTTGAACCGGAGGATGTGAGCGGTGCGATCGGACGCCTCAAGAAAGAGGGCGCGCTCCTGATCATTCAAGGCGGCTGTGTCGAAGCAACCGGCCGGCCGAGCCAGACGGCGGAAACGATGCGGGGACTGTTGCAACAGCTCCGCGGGGCGCCACGCGATCTACAGGCATTTCCCAAGGCACAACAGCAGGTCATTCAAGACCACTCCGTCAAGCGGGGGAATGCGCGGGAACCCTTCCGTATCGATGATCGAGTGACCAGATCGTTCAAGCTGTCCATTACCGGTCTAGAAGCTGCCCAGCAGCTCTCCCGCCAAGGGACTGCAGGTGAAGTCTCCCAGCTCACCCCCGAACTGCTGAAAGACGGGAGCTGGCGGACGAAGCGTTTCCGTAAGTACACAATCAGTCTTCGCGCACCGCGCATTGCACCGGGCAAGAGACATCCTTATCGCGAGTTCCTCGATACCGTAAAGACCAAACTCGTGAGCATGGGATTTCAGGAAATGCGGGGCTCTCTCGTGGAAACCGAGTTCTGGAACATGGACGCCCTCTTCATGCCGCAGTTCCATCCGGCACGCGATATCCATGACGTCTACTTTGTCAAGGAACCGACTCATGCCTCCTCGATCGAGGAGCCGTTCTTATCCCGAGTCGCACAAACGCACCAGCAGGGCGGGGAAACCGGCTCAACCGGCTGGAACTATCTGTTCAACGCGGAGCGGGCGTGCCGGCTGGTCTTACGGAGCCAGGGGACTGCCGTCTCGGCCCGTACACTGGCGGCTCAACCGGATGTGCCGGGAAAGTATTTTTCCATTGCCCGTTGTTTTCGCTACGATCAGGTGGATGCGACTCATGCAACCGATTTCTTCCAGATAGAAGGGATCGTGCTGGGCGACGACATCAACTTTCGGACGTTGCTCGGCCTACTGAACCTCTTTGCCCGTGAAGTTGCGCAAGCCAAAGAAGTCAAATTTCTCCCGGCCTACTTTCCTTTTACCGAACCGTCGGTCGAGCTGCACGTACGCCATTCGAAGCTCGGATGGATGGAGTTGGGAGGAGCTGGGCTGCTGCGCCCCGAAGTCACCATTCCACTAGGCGTAAGCGTTCCCGTGATCGCGTGGGGATTAGGGCTCGATCGTATGGCGATGGTGGCGCTCGGCATTCACGACATTCGCGAGTTATTCACCGATAATCTGGATCTCATTCGCTCCACCAGAGGAGCCTCCTAGGTTTTCCATGCCCACGATTACGATTTTCAAACAGGATCTTGAGGGGTTGCTCGCAGGGCCAGGCGAAGCTCGCCAATTGCTCACCATAGAGCAACTTGAAGAATCTTTGATGCTTGTGAAGGGTGAGCTGAAGGGGCAGAACCCCGACACCGGCGAACTGCGCATTGAACTACAAGACAGCAATCGCCCCGATCTCTGGTGCTGCGAAGGGATCGCTCGACAGATTCGGGTGAAGCGGCAGGGCTCTCTCGCGAAGTACGATTTTCTCAGGACATCACCGAAACCGGCTAAGCGGTTGGACGTGGCCCCCGGTCTGGAAGGGATCAGGCCTTATATAGCCGCCTGCGCCGCAACGGGCTACCGCGTGACCCAGGAGGGCCTCGCTCAGCTGATTCAGACACAAGAAAAACTCGCCGAAATGTACGGGCGTAAACGCAGGACCGTATCGATCGGACTCTATCGGCTCACGGCAATCGAGTTTCCTGTCATCTATGACTTGGTGAAACCGGACGAGGCCACATTTACCCCGTTGGGCATGGACACGGTAATGACACTGGGGGAGATGCTGCTCGTCCATCCCAAGGGTCTGGAATTCGGGGGGATTCTCGCGGGACAGAATCGCCTGCCCTTTCTGCGCGATGCGAAGAATCAGGCCCTCTCCTTTCCTCCGATCATCAATAGCCGGGAAGTGGGAGAAGTGCTGGTTGGAGACGACGCTCTCTTTGTCGAGGTGACCGGCACAGACCTCTCGATGGTCGTCCTGACCCTCAATATCTTTGCGGCCAATCTTGCGGATCGTGGCGCTATAATAGAGCCGATTGAAGTACGGTATCCCTATAAGACAGCTCTGGGGAAGGCGGTCATCACTCCGCAAGATCTCGGAAAGTCACGGAAACTTCCAGTCAGCACAATCGAACAGGCCCTGGGGCAGAATCTCGGCGCGCACGATGTTGCAAAGTCCCTCACGGCTTATGGATATGCGGTAACGACCAGCGGTAAAGGTCTCAGGGTAATGCCTCCGTTCTATCGGCAGGACCTGATGCACGCGATGGACATCGTCGAAGATGTCGCCATCAGCCGAGGGTACGGCGACTTTTCGCCGGTGATGCCTTCGCAGTTCACAGTTGGTGGATTGTCAGGCATTGAGGAATTCTCCGACCGTATCAGGGCCCTCATGGTCGGCATGGGTTTCCAGGAAATCATTTCCAATATTCTCGGCTCGCCCCAGGATCTCTGTGATGCAATGCGGCTGGAAGGAACCGAGTGGGGAAAACTTGTCGAAGTGGATAATGTGATGTCCCAGAACTTCTCCGCACTTCGACAATGGATGCTGCCTTCGCTGCTTCGCGTAGAAACCGCATCGAACAGAGCATTCTATCCCCATCGACTGTTCGAAGCAGGAGAAGTGGCGCGTCCCGATCCTACCCAGTCTGTTGGGTCGCGCACGCTGACGCTGCTTGGCGGAATGATTGCCCACGCCGACGCGCATTTTTCTGAAGCCCACTCTTACCTGGACACATTATTCTACTATGTGAATCAAACCTACAGCCTGGAACCCATTCAACATCCTTCATTTCTCGCTGGACGAGTCGGTGGAATCGTTTCCGGAGGAAGACAAGTCGGTGTGATTGGGGAACTGCACCCCGAAGTTCTCGAACGATGGCAGATAGCGGTTCCAGCTGTTGCGTTTGAAATCGATCTGACAGAACTAGCAGGACGCTGAAAAAGTCCGCCAGCTTTGTTCTGGCATCGCTCAGAGGCTCGACGTACCGCAAAGGGTACGCCTTCGCCTCCTCGCTCGCTGCGGCCGCGCTGAACGGCCTTTTTGAGCATCCTGCTTGGCGTACTTCTTTTGTCCTAGGCGTACGGACCCATGAAATCCTGGCGTGCGACCACGCTTAGGCTCCGGCAGGAGCGAGGTGCTGTTTCGCGAGTCCGACCAGTTGCTCAAACCCCGTGGCATCCTTGATAGCCATATCAGACAGAACCTTCCTGTCTAACAGAATATTCGCCTTCTTCAGGGCATTGATAAATCGGCCGTAGGTCAATCCATGCGCCCGAACTGCCGCATTGATGCGCGCAATCCACAAGACGCGGAAGTCCCGTTTTCGATTTTTCCGTCCGGTATAGGCATATGCCTGACCCTTATCGACTGATTCTGTTGCAGTGCGGAAAAGCCGGCTCTTCCCTCCATACTGCCCTTTGGCCAGTTTCAGCCGCTTCTTTCTACGATGTCTTGTTTTGGGGCCGCCTTTTGCGCGAGGCATGAGTCAGTGCTCCTTTAAGGTTAACGGAATTCGTCCAGTCTAATTTATTTGTAGGGCAAGAGGCGATCCAACGCCTGAATCCTGGTCTTGTCCACCAGGACTGTACCGCTCAATCGACGCTTCCGATCCTGCGTCTTGCTGGTAAGGATATGGCGCCTTCCAGCCTTTCGCCTTACCAGCTTTCCAGAGCCGGTACGGGCAAACCGTTTTTTGGCTCCACTATGCGTTTTCATTTTTCTCTTCATGGTCAGTGATTCCCTTAGTTCATAGAGGGTTTTTACTTTGGGGCAACGATCATAATCAAGCTGCGCCCTTCCATGCGGGGGGCATACTCGATCGTGCCTACCTCTGCCAACTCTGCGATAACCGTATTCATGAGTGTTCGACCCATCTCCTGGTTTGCCATTTCACGACCTCGATAGGTCAAGAGGACTTTTGTTTTGTTCCCATCGGCCAGAAAGCCCTTAATCTGTCGAATCTTGATTTCCAAGTCATGCTTATCTGTTCGGGGACGTAACTTAATTTCCTTTACCTGCGTCGACTTTTGATGGCGCCGGTTCTGATGTTCCTTCTTGCTCAGCTCAAACTTGTATTTCCCGTAGTCCATAATGCGGCACACGGGAGGCACTGATGTGGGGGCGACCTCGACAAGGTCGTAACCATTTTCTTGTGCCTGCTTGAACGCATCCGCCGTGAGGAGAATGCCGAGCTGTTCACTATCCGGACCGATCACTCGGACTTCGCGCACTCTGATTTCCCGGTTAACTCGTAATTTGGGGACGATAGGCCACCTCTTTCTATTGTGTCATTGTCGGTTGCTGCCCTGCCGGCTTGAGGTCCGCACGGAGCAGATCGAGCGCTCCGGCAATCGTCATGCTGCCGAGGTTCGCTCCGCTCCGGCCTCTGATGGCAAGAGTTCTGCTCTGCACTTCCCGGTCGCCGACCACGAACATAAATGGGACCTTCGCCTTTTCCGCTTCTCGGATTTTGAGCCCGATTTTTTCATTCCGAAGGTCTGCCTCAGCCCGGAACCCTGCAGCCTTGAGTTGCATCACAACCTCAGAGACATAGCCCCGCTGGTTGTCCGTAATGGACATGACCATCGCCTGAACCGGGGCGAGCCACGTCGGGAAGGCACCGCCGAAATGCTCAATCAAAATTCCAAAAAACCGTTCGATCGATCCCATCAAGGCCCGATGAATCATGATCGGCTGATGAACCTTGCCGTCCTCCCCAATGTAGCTTAACTCGAACCGCTCGGGATTATTGAAATCGACTTGGATCGTTGAACATTGCCAAGACCGTCCCAGAGCATCTTTGATTTTTATGTCAATCTTTGGTCCGTAGAAAACGCCTTCGCCTGGATCGATCTGGTAGGCAACCCCTCGTCCCTTCAACGCGGCTTCGAGTGCGCTCGTGGCCTGAGCCCACCGTTCTTCAGAGCCGACGGATTTCTCCGGCTTCGTGGAGAGGTACACTTCAAATTCGGTAAACCCGAACGTCCCTAGAATAAAGAATGTGAAATCGAGAACCTGACTGACTTCGCCTTCAATCTGATCCGGCCGGCAGAACAGATGTGCATCGTCCTGTGTGAAACCGCGAACCCGCAGCAAACCGTGGAGGACGCCGGTCCGTTCATATCGGTAGACGGTTCCCAGTTCACCGTAGCGGATGGGCAGATCGCGGTAACTGCGCAGATGCGACTTGTAGATCATAATGTGGAACGGGCAATTCATCGGCTTGAGCTGATACTCGCTATTTTCAACCTTCATAGGTGCGAACATGTTGTCGCGGTAATAGTCGACGTGGCCGCTGGTTTTCCAGAGATCTAGCCGGGCAACGTGGGGGGAATACACCAGTTCGTACCCATTCTGAATATGCTGATCGCGCCAAAAGTTTTCGATCAACAGCCGGATTGTCGCGCCCTTCGGATGCCAGAGCACCAACCCCGGACCGATTTCGTCCTGGATCGAAATTAAGTCGAGTTCCTTACCGACTTTTCGGTGGTCTCGTCGCTTAATTTCTTCCAACCGCTTGAGATGTTCGTCGAGTTCCGTTTGAGTGGGAAAAGATGTCCCATAGATCCGCTGCAGCATGGGATTGCGTTCATCGCCGCGCCAGTAGGCTCCGGCCGCGTTCAGGAGCTTGAATGCCCCGACATGACCCGTCGTCGGGAGATGAGGGCCGCGGCAGAGATCGGTAAATTCTCCCTGGCTATAGACCGAAATCGTCTGCCCATCCGCCAGTCCCTGAATCAACTCGACCTTGTAGGATTCCCCCCGTTCCTTGAAAAACTGCACCGCTTCTTGCTTCGACCATTCTGCCCGTTTCACAGGAAGAGCGCGCTTGATAATTTCTTTCGCGCGCGCTTCAATTTTTTCCAGGTCTTCCGGGGTAAAAGGGCGCTCAAACGCAAAATCATAGAAGAACCCATCTTCTAGAGCCGGCCCGATCGTCAGTTGTGCAGCGGGGAAAACCTCTTTGACGGCCTGGGCCATGATATGAGTGCTGCTATGTCGGTAAACCTCACGGCCCTCTGCACTGTCGAATTGCAATGGGACAACTTCAGCATCTTCCGTCAAGATGCTCGAGAGGTCTACCGTCCGGCCATTTACCCTTGCCGCAAGAATGCCGGGCTCACTCATCAGGCCAAGAGCAGACAGGGCAGACCCAACGGTCTGACCGGCTGGAATATCACGACTATTGCCATCTTTAAGCGTAATTTTCATGACCTATGCGACATCATCGAATGCAAAAACAACAAAGGCACTCCACCCCTCAGAGGCGAGCGGATGCCCTCAACTGGATGGTAGGCGCGGACGGTCTTGAACCGTCGACCTCTACCGTGTCAAGGTAGCGCTCTCCCCCTGAGCTACGCGCCTACCGGTCCGGAGGCGCATGCTAATATAGCCCTGCCCAATGTGTCAAGAAACGGCCCTTCCAGGCTGCATGTCTGCAGGTCTTGCCGCGACGACCCACTACACAATCTTCAACGTATCGAAGTTGACCCCTGGGTGGGCCGGCGGTGTCTTCAGTTTCATGTCCTTCAACGCTTCAACTACTTGATTGGCGACCACGAGATTTCGATACCATTTTCGATTGGCAGGCACGATATACCAGGGAGCATGAGCGGTGCTCGTGGCAGTCATCATATCTTCGAACGCATCTATATAGCTGCTCCACAGTTTCCGTTCTTCGAGATCCCCTTCGTTGAATTTCCAGCGCTTTTCCGGATCACGAATGCGTTCCTCCAACCGTTCCTTCTGTTCATCCTTCGAGATGTGCAGAAAGAACTTGAGAATCGTTGTCCCATTTTCCGTAAGCAGTTCCTCGAATTCCCTAATTTGCTCGAATCGACGCTCTGCCACCTCGCGTGATATCCAACCATGCACGCGAGTGATCAGCACATCCTCATAATGCGACCGGTTAAAGACGCCTATCTGCCCTTTCGCCGGGACTTCCTCATGTACGCGCCAGAGAAAGTCATGGGCCAGTTCTTGGGAGGAAGCTTTCCAGCACATTGGGATCCTAAGCTTAGAATTCCACGTGGACAAGTTGTCGC